>Ga0209124_10000235_pt1 | contig 38200 bp, 58 predicted proteins | sample BarGraIncu01122A_FD_184502 | JGI IMG/M metagenome (GOLD analysis project Ga0209124, IMG submission 184502) | Arctic peat soil microbial communities from Barrow, Alaska - Barrow Graham LP Incubations 011-22A (SPAdes) (version 2) | ecosystem: Environmental > Terrestrial > Soil > Wetlands > Peat...
CGGGACATGGAAGACAAGCGGCGTCGGGCAGATACTCGTCACGGTGTCGCGATGAGCGGCGACTGCCCGACCTGCGGCGGGGACGCATCGCACAATCGCGGAGTGAAGCGCGAGAACAACCCGTACTTCGTGTCATGCACCGACCCCTGCCACGGCACAGGCGGCAGCAAGAGCGACATGCGAACGGACGCGGAGTTGGCGGAAGTGGTGTTCGGGTGGCTCGTTTTTGAGGGGACCGCGTTTATCGCCCTCACCGAACTCACCACGCGCCTTGAAGAAGCGCGGGAGGAGAACGTGAACATCGAGCGCGACTACAACGCGGCTCTCGACGCGCAGGATGCGATGCTCACCGCGCAGGTGAATGAAGCAATCGCGCTGTACGGTACCGTCGCCGCACGTCTCGCCGGGCGCACCGCAGAGGTGGCACGGCTACGAAGGGCTGCCGGGGAGATACGCCGCATCATCGTTGGCCTACCGCCGAAGGCTATCGAAGCAATCTTGAAGGCGGACACATCGTCCGGCTACATGGTGGACGTGCTCGACGCCGCGCTCCACGAGCCGAAGGAGTCCACCCATGAGTAGTGAACTGACGTGGCGCGAGGTGGAGGACTTCGCCTCCGAACGTCCGAAGCGTGGCGAGATAGCGCCGGCCATGTGGGTGTACAAACTTGCCACCGCGCTCCTTGCCGCATGGGAGCGTGAGGAAGCCGCCGGGGTGCGTGAGGCGCTGGATTGGCTTGCCCGTCACAAGGAGTCGGTCGCGTATCCGGCACAAGAGGCGTACATGGCTCACGTCGCCACCGTTACCGCCGCTCTCACCCCGAAGCGCGCTACCTGAGACGCTGGATGCGGCCGGTGCGCTTCGACGCTCCGATGCCCAGGGCGACCGCGTCCATGCGCGCCTGCCACGAGAGAATCGCGCAGACGCACAAGTCGACCTTCTTGTAGCTGGAGTCGTTCTCCTTGCCGATGGTCAGCTTCTGATGGCTGAACCTGCGACGAGCATTGAGCACGTGACGCGTGAACTGCTGGTCGCCGTTGTGCGACATCTCGCCGTTGCGGATCGCGGCCTCATATGCGAGGACGGCACGCTCGATCCACACGGAGCGGCCGCCGGTCATCCACCACTCGAAGGGGTGGTTGAGGGTGACGAACACGCGCTTGCCCGCCGCGTTGGGGATGATCTTGCGGGAGTACTTCGCTTCCCACTCGTCTACCTTCGAGCGCCAGTCCTTTGCGGGGTCCGCGTAGGCGGCGGCGACACGGTAGAGCCTGAACGCGTCGTCCCATGCCGCGTCGATCTCCACGAGCGGCGGTTGCCACTCTTCCATGCCGGGCCCCTCGTCGGCTTCCCAGCCGCCAAGCTTGACCTGGTGCCCGTCCGAGACGCGCGTCGCGATGAGTCCCGTCGCGTCCGGCTTGCCGCGAGCCCTACCGCGTGAGCCGTCGAAGCCGAGCGTGATGACGTCGCCAGGCTTGAGGTGGTCGTCTACGAGGCGCGAGCGCCACTCCGGCTCGGAGACGTAGGAGTCGGACGCGTGCGTGATCTGGTTGAGGTAGTAGCGGCGTGCGTCCTGTGGGTCGGTGGCGGGATCCCATATCTCAGCGATGATGCGCTCGAGATCGACCCAGCCGGGGCCGTGATCGTGACGCTCGCCGTTCTCGTCTTTGAGCGCACATGGCAGGGAAGAAGAACACCCGTACGCCAGTCGCAGCCCGTAGAGCAGGCGGTAGCGGCTCGTGAGGTCGGTCTTGGCCGGCGCCTCGCGGTGGGAGTAGAACAGCCCGTCGTCGCGCGCCTTGCCGTCTTCGATGGTCTGCCAGTACGCGGCCGACGCTTCGGCTACCGAACCCTCACCCGGAAGGTAAGCGTTAGGGCTCTCGATAGACGATCCGCCGGTCTTGCCGAGGTTGCGCCGCATAGTGGCCGCGAGCTTCACTCCGCCATTGGACGGGAGCCACGTCTCGGTCTGGTCGAGCACACAGAACACGGGCCGGTTTCCTTCACGCGACCTTGCGGACGCGGTGACGAACTCGATACGGCCGCCACCCGGAAGCGAGACGAACGTCTCCATGGGGTTGAGGCCGGGATAGGCTTCTTTCGCGGGGCCGTCGTTGAGCATCTCGAGCAGCGGCGACCAGCAGTTGCGCGTCTGGTCCTCGGATACGGCGCTGATCTGCACGAGCGGCGTACGCGACGATCTCCACGGACGACCGACCGGCTCCCCGGCGTGGTAGGCGTGGGTCAACTTCCCCCACGTGTGTATCTCGCCCTCGGCGGCCCAGTGGTCGAACACGACCGGGCCCAGTCCCTCGGCAGCGGCAATCGCGGCAAGGAGCGGTGACTTGCCCCAGCCTTTCGCGCGGGAGAGAACGCCACGCCGCTTCTTGCGTCGGCCGGAAGCGTCGACCTCGTAGAACTCGCGAATGAACTCGCGCTGCTCTTTCGTCGGGACGAACATCTCACCATCGGCGCGATCTGGCGCTGCGAGGTTCGCGTGCATCCAGTGGATGATCTGCCGCCCGAGCGACGGCGCGGGCATCAGTCGTCCAGATTCGGCGCCATGCTCACGACCTTGGCGAGTGGTGCATCGGGCACGACTCTCCACCGAAGCGCGGCCATGCCCTTGGGCGTGAGCCCGAGCTGGCTGTCGAGTTCGCGCATCTCGCGGCAGATGACGACCCTGCCCGTCGCAAGGCCCGCAAGACGCGAGATCATCTCGCGCACAGCACTCGCCTCTTCTGCGTTGAGCGCGTCGAAGAAGTCGAGCGTATCGACGTTGTTCAGGATGCGGAGATCGTCTTCGAGCGAAGCGCGACGAGCCAGAACGCACTCATCGCCACGCGACCATGCCGCGCCCTGCGGTGTGTGCCACGCCCATTCCCACCATGCGAGCCCGGCGGTACCGAGGTCTATCCACGCGGGAGGTGCGGGAGCGTCATCATCGCGACCGCTCATGGGTAGGTTTGTGGTAGGGATCGTCGGCGCGTTGCGGCGGGCGGTTTCTTCGGCCGGCTTCGGCAGGGGTCCTGGCATTGGTTCACTCTCCCGTTTCGGGATGTTCGATGGCGTTTCGCCCGTGAGCGCGCGTATGTGTCAACCCGTACACAACCCTAGCCGCAGCACCTTTGAGCTCACGGCTACCCCGTGGCACGGGGCCCTCCCGCCGTCACGCGGTGGACACCATCAGGTCCGCGTCGGTGTGGTATCGCAGGTCGCCGCGCACGCTGTTGCACCAGCGATGCGCAGTGCGCAGGTTGCTGTCGGCGTCACTCCCACCTTGCGAGCGCGGGATGATGTGGTCGAGTGATGGGTACCAGTCTCCGTGCTGTGCGTCGGCGTTGTGGTCAACGGGCTCTCCGCATATCTGGCACGTGTGACTGTCGCGCTCGTAGATACGCAACCTGCGTCGCCCACTGATAGCCCAGTGTCTCGGTGCCCTACCCTCGACGGGACCGAAGATCAACACGGCGCGACACTCGTGCGAACACGCCGACACGATGCCCTTGCTGTGCTTGCCCTGAGTGAACGTCATGTTGCACACTGGGCATGTGCTGATATGGATACGCGACTTGGGCCACTCGCCAGTGAGCAGCCCTTGGATGCAGGTCGGCGAGCATCCCTGTATCCTGCGCGGGCGCTTCGCTAGGAACAGCTCACCGCAGGCTTCGCACCGTTCCCACTTGGCGTAGCAGGTGTCGTGGCGCTCGAACACAGCGCACTCGGGCGAGCATGTCGTGCGCTCGTATCCCTTGACCGCCTCGAACTCAGCGCCACACGCCACGCACTCGCGCGTCTCACGCATTGCAGCACGCACATACCCGCGTTGCTTGTCGGCGTTGACTTCCTGCCACCGTTGCTTCTGCGCGTAGTGAGCGGCCATGCGCTTGGGGTCAGCAGCACGCGCTAGAGTGGCCGCCTTGATCGCGCACGGCTTGGAGCAGTAGCACTTCTGCTTGTCGCTCAGGGGATCGCCACAGACAACGCACGTCTGGGTGGTAGACTGCTCCATGTCGCAACCCCTCAGCGGGTTCGGCCACGGTCCCGGCAGTTCCACCTGCGCGGGGCCACTCTGTACGCTCACATTGTAGCATCGCGGGGTGACACGACCTGCGGTTTCTCAGCACTCCCGTGCTCACTTCTCCGGCTTCATGTGCGACTGACAGCCTGGCGGCTCCATGTCGCCCGTCGTGTCGAGCCGCTCGCTTGGTTCGCCGCGGTCTATCCAGCAGCGCCATAGGTGCCACGTCTCGCCCTGTGTTGACGTGCGGTCGTGCATCGTGTGCCAACAGCAGGACGCGCACGTGCCGTGGGGACAGGGCATGTGCGTCTCCCTACTCGATGATGCCGGGGTGCCTTCCCTCGCTCGGGTACCGCGTCGTCTTGCGTACCCTTGCCGCGTTCGCCTGTTGCGCTGTGAGTCGCTTGTGGTGCCAGTCGCACACGCTACGCAGGTTCGCATCGCTGTGGTCGTTCGCGTCGCCTAGGTGGTGGACATCCGTCGCTGCCTGCGGGCATCGCGTACCATCCGAGCGGATGATCGTGCATCGTCCACCGTCTCGGTCGAGGATGCGCTTGCGGGTGCTCGACCAGCCCGGCGGGAGCGGCGCCGATCTCCACATGGCGCTCCTATCCCGAGCTTCTCCCACTTGGCGCGCATGTACCCTGTGATTCGCTCGCGGTTGGTCGTGGCGTGCGTCACGAGTGAGTCGCCATGCTTGCGGTAGAGCAGCAGCGCCGCGTCCACTGTGGCGACGGTGGCCCCGTGTGCGACCATGCGGACCCACATGTCCCAATCCTCGAAGCCGTCCGTCATGTCATCGTCGTAGCCGCCGACTGCTTCCCACGCCTTGCGCATGAACATAGAAGCGCAGCACGCGCGATTGCCCGACATGAAGTCACTCAGCGTGGTGCCGCTCGGGAGCTTGACGAGTCGGTCGGTGTCGCCGAACTCCTGCATGTGGCTACGGACGATTCCGCCTGTGGATGCAGCGAGCATTCGCTCCACTGCGTCGGGTGTGAGCTTGTCGTCGGCGTCGAGTGGCAGGATGTAGTCGCATGTGGCGGCGCGGATACCGGCGTTGCGCGCAGCGGACAGCCCCTTGTTGCGCTGACTCACCAGCACCACATTCGGGTATCGCCGCGCGACCTTGCTTGTGCCGTCGGGACTGCCGTCGTCTACTACGATGACCTCACACGGAAGCGTCTGCGCAAGTGCTGACTCTATCGCGTCGGGCAGCCAGTGCGCCTGCTTGTAGCAGGGGATGACGATGGAGCACACCGGGCCGCTCGAAATGTAGTCGGTCCAGGGGCGAGTGATCGCGGGGACTTGCTTGATGTCGTGGCACGCGATGTTGGCGGGTTTGGCGTTCCACCCGTTCATCTTGATGTGGCGGCACTCTACATCCGGTAGCACCTGGAGCGTCACGCCCGCTGCGCGCAGTGCCTTCCCGAAGTACAGGTCGTGTCCGCCGCGCGTGTTGGGCTTGTCGTTGGGCGTGAAGAACGCCAGCCCCCGATGCTTGACGACGGTAAGGTTGCCGGTGCACGCGAAGTACGGCCGATTGATTCGTGAGAACACGGACGCGCGGATCAACGTGCAGCCCAGCCCCGTCCACGCCACTCCGGGAGCGTGTGCGTTCGTGAACCCGATGCAGGTGTGCCCGTCACCCAATGGGTAGTCGACGGCGATGTAGTCCACGTTCGCATTGAGCATGGCGTCCAGCACGCCGGGAGGCGGCACCGTGTCCTCTTCGACTATCCAGAGCCAATCGGCGCCGGAGTCCAGTGCGCGGGCCACGAGGTGGTTCATGCAGTCGGGCAAGCCCTCGTCTATCGTTGTGAGAAGCGTCCACTCATGGCCTGCGCAGTTGTCCACCACTCCTTGCATCACTTCGGTGAACACGATGCCACGTGTGGGGATGCAGACGGCTATCACGGCCACAGCACCCCGTTCTCGGTCATGTGACCGCATACGCATCCGAAGTCGACCACGAGCGGCCGTATCTGCGTCGTGAGTTCCTTGTCCACGGGTCCGGGGCCGTCACCGAGCGGGGCCCTGTACGCCTCGCCCGTCGTGAGCAGACAGCCGAGACCACAGCCGCTGACCGGGACAACGCCCGCTCCCATGCGCGTGATGCCGTAGAGCACCGGGCGCCGTGACTCGTGACGCGCGATCTGGATGCCCGTCGCGTTGGGGCCTGCCGCACTCAGCCGCGCATGGATGTCGGGCGGTACGAGGATGTCGTCTTCGATGCACAACACCGGCCCGTCACCGACGAGCGTCTGCGTGTACTTGACCATCGCCCTATGGCGCGGGCGTCTGTCTACGCGGCCCTCGGGCGGGTACTCGTTGCGCGTGACGTGCAGCTCGACGTCGAACCCGAGCTCGTACAGCGATGTCTCCCACAGCGCACAGCCGGGCGCGTCGAGCACGAGGATGCAACGCTCTCGCGGGATGTCTGATGCTGCGAGAGCGTTGCATACGGCCTCGCGTGTCCACGGGCGTATCACGGACAGCAGGAGCGTCAGCATCGGTGCAATACTGGCAGCCCTGTGTACTCCCAATCCTGCACGAGCGTTGCGGCAGCCCACGCCCTGCATATCTCATCATCGCTCCGAATCGGATACGGAATCGCGTAACGAGGCTCCGCGATGAGCGACTGCAAGTTGTGCCACCATGTGTGAGGGTAGGCCTTGGCATACGGGCGACAATGGATGCACTGATGTGCGGTCTTGTCCTCGGGCTGGATGTCGAACACGTCGTGGCACATCGAGCACACTCGCTCACCCGGCTGGATACCTTCTGCCTCTTCTTCTCCGTAGACTTCGGCGAGCTCCCAGTCAGACATTGGGCCAGCCTCCGACGAGCAGGTGATTCCGTATCGCTTCTGCGTCGTCGGCCTCGTCGAGACGTTCGTATGCGTCCTCGAGGGTCAGCGGGGGATTGTCGTAGTAGGGGGCGTGTGTCTGGGGCCAGTCGCCCACGGTCGGCACGGTCGGGTGAAGATACATCCGCCCGAAACATGGGCCGTGGTCGACTACGCCTGTGCCCGTGTACTCGATCATGTACGCCTCCCGGCTGATCGCGGACAACAGAAAGGCCCGCACGATGGCGGACCTCTGCGGAGGTATTAGATGCACCTCCTCCAATATCATTTTCTCTTATTGACAAGCATCTGTCAACATCTAGTGGGTCTAGTGGGTTTCGCGCTCGTCACCTACCGCATATAGTGCGCGGAGCATCTCAGCCGTCTCCGATTTGTCGGCCATGACGACGCGATGAGCCGCACCCGCATCCTTGGGCCGCGCGATGTCCAGTTCGTGCCGCACATCCCTGATCGTCGCTTGCAGGATGCTCACCACGCAGTTGACGGTATGCAAGCACTGTTGCCGGCCGGGGGAGCGACTCGACGGCTTGCCCGACGCCCTACCGACGTTGCCGCCACGGGTCGATGGGTGGTTGTAGAGCGCCACTGTGGCGATATCCGCATACAGTTCCGCCATCAGATTGTCGAGCCGTGTCTCGCCGGTCGGGATCACGAGCGGCTCCTCTCCAGGATGCTGGCAGCGTGGGCCCATTCCACAATGAACACGTGGGATGACTCATCCATCGCCCGCGCTTCTGCGAAGCAGTCGGGACACAGGTCCGCGTTGTATGCCGTCTCCCACGCGTAGGGCTCGTTCTCGGCCCGGTTCTCGCGCACTACCAGCCCGCAATGGTCGCATGTGAAGTCAACAGTTCTCACAAGGCCGCTCGGTCGCAAGGTGCCCATCCGTCCATGTCGAGCGCGATCTCGTACTTGGTGGGAACGTCGGTCAGCAGGTACTCCCACCCGTCGTTCCAGCGCGGGTGCAACCGCTTGTCCTCGGCAAGACCGTGGCAGCCGGCCGTCCCGTGCCCGCACAAGTCCCACACGGGGCCGTGAAGCCCTCCCTGCGACCTCGGGACCAGATGGTGCCCGGTGACACCCGGAGTGCCGCATACGACGCAGCACGCGTCCCTGCGGCCGTTGGGGCCACCCTCGAAGGTACGCATGCTGGGCTTGTCCATGAGCGCGGCAAGGAGGAGGTTCACGACGGGCCTCCGTCGAGTTCAGCGAGCGCCCGCCGAAGTCCCGCGTAGTTGGAGCGCGGCGATGCAGAGAACAACGGCTTGCCGTCGAGCGGCCCCGGCTCCACGATGCGCCGTGCCTCCCGCACAACCTCCCGCAGCCGTTCGCACTCGGCTTCGGCTTCACGCAGGCGGCACTCCAGGTCGTCGTCGTGCTCCGGACCGCCCCACTTCGCATCCTGCTTCGCACGCTCGTCCAACACAGAGCGAAGCGCGGGAGACTCCAGCGCATCCACGCGCTCGCGGGGGATGAGTGAGCCGTCTGCGTAGCCGTTGCGGAGGGCGAGGTGGAACACATGACGAGCATCCTGCCATGCGGTGACAACATGTGCCGCCTCTGCTTGTGGGGCGTCCACGCTGAGCGCACGCATGGCGTCCTCAGCAGCCGTAGCCGCAGCAGAGAGCGCGAAAAGGTCGTCACTCATCGGTGGCCTCCTCAATATCGTGCGTGTGTTCCCATATGGTTTCCGGCTCGTACATCGGCTCATGTTCGGCCCGATGGCGGTTATCGCGGCAGCCGCTATTTGAGGGCGCTGGCATACCGGGGCCGATATCGTCGTTTGGATAGGTTGGCTTCCGGGAGCAAGCGACGATTGCGGCGTACGGGCAGCGGTAGTGGTACTTGCACGAGGGGAGTTGCGCCGTGAGCCTCGCCACTTCCGCCTCCGCTGCTATGCGGGCTGCTTCGAGTTCGGAAACCTTGCGTTCCAGGTCGGTGATCTTGCTCATGATGTCCCTCCGCCTATCGCTGCATTGCGCCAACGCCGTCCCGCCGCGATGTCCCTGATTGTGCAGGCGGTCACTCCATATGCCCGCGCTATATCGTTCGGGCTCGCGGTTGGCAGCAATGCCCGTATCTCGGCGATGTCACTCTCGCGGAGTTTGGCGTTCGCTCCGCGACGGGTGTTCTCGGTGGACGTCACCGCTTCGAGATGCGAGGGCCGAACGCAAGACCGCACGCGGCACAGGTGATCGAGCTGGAGCCCATCCGGGACGGGGCCGTTTGCGCGCTCCCAATAGACGATGTGAGCGCGTCGGTGGTTATCACCGGACCCTCCGCCCAGATACCCGTACCCGTGCAGCACAGCCCGCTGCCATACCCAGCAGGGAGTGAGGTAGCCGTGATCTTCTTCGATGTACTCGACGGGGGATCGGCGCGCGTTGTGGCCGTGGATGTACCGCATTGGCTGGCCCTTGACCCGCCCCCGCGCGGTGGTTGTGTGGGGCGCGATTGAGGTCCGCTCACCGCAACCGCACATGCACAAGCCGGAGGGGTTCGGGCCTAGGAGGGTAGTGCTAGAATCGTGCATGTCGCATCCTCTCAACAGGATCGGCCACGCCACCGGAGGTTCGCGCCTCGCGGTGGCACTCTTTGCGCCTCCCATTGTAGCATTCGGGACCGACACGCTAGGCATGTTCGTAGCCTCCTGCTTCCGTCGCCGGTACCCAGTTCGCGGGATCGTTGCGCGGGTCGAAGTCGGCGGCGGATTCGTCGGCGAGCGGTTCGGCGTCGAGGTCGGGCTCGAGCGGTTCGTCGATGCGGTACTCGTCCATCGTGTAGTCGCTCATGCCACGCACGCTCCCTTCCGATGTGGTGTCACGTCGCCGGCCGCGCGATGCGGTCGCGCCTCATAGCACGGCGCGCAGTAGAGCGCATGCGGACGTCGGTGCGAGATGTCGCATCCGCAGATGGCGCACAGACGCGGCCCCTCGGGGTAGCGCGACTTCGCGGCGGTCTGGACGTAGGTGGCGCCCGAAGCGGTGCGGCGGCCGCGACACGTGCCGCAGTAGATGGCGTAGGAACTCCTGCTCGAGATGTCCGCGCCGCACCCCTTGCACAGCCGCTGGCCCTGCTGCGGCAACGCTTGCCCGCGCGGGACACGCTGCTTGCGCACGCCCGCGTACCCGGCCTTGCGCACGAGACGCCCCTCGCTGATGCTGAGGATGACGCACTCGGAATGCGGCGCCGTCGGGTCGCTGTACGCGGCACAGGACCGACAACGCTTCACGCTGTCGGCCTCGGCTGCGAGCGACATGCCGAGCGAAAGCGGCACTACGGCGAAGCCCTTGGGCTGGTATGCCATCGCCATGGCTAGACACCGGCCTCGAGGATGGCGAAGAGGAGCGCACGGGCGATATCGTTGTCCAGTTCCTCGCCTAGCCACTCGAAGTCCTCGATGGCCCGCTCGATGCGCTCCTCGCGGGCGTAGGGGTACGGCTCGATTGCGTCGGCGAGGAACCCATCGCGGTGGTAATCGCTCGTGTCGAGGTCGATGCATTCGACCAGCACGCGGCCGGACTTGCGATTCGACTTGCCGACGAAGAACCATACCTGTCCCGCTCCGTCGTACCCCTCGCGGATACGCACGCGGTCGCCACGGGTGAGGGGCGCGGGGCCACACCAGCCGGATACGGTGAGGGTCGGCATGCTCCACGAGTAGCCCGCGGTGATCGGCTGGGGGTAGTAGTAGAGGCTGTTGCTGCTGTTGCTGCTCTGACTCATGACGCACTTCCTTTCGGGTTAGGGTTCGCGGGCGGGGCGGATCGCAACGAGGGGGGCGTCGCGTTCACGGCGGGGGAACCTACGCCCCGCCCGCAAGGGGGTTGGGCTACTTCTTCGGCACCGGCGCGCTTCCGAGCGCGGCAAGCGATGCGCTGTTCGGGTTGCCGGTGTAGCGGGCGGCGAGCGCCTTGATGAACGACAGCGCGGAGATGAGCGCCGTGGACAGGCCGACGATCGCAGCGGCCTTGAGCGTGGTAAGCGGGATGGTGCCGGTGGCGTTGAGCACCAGGGCGCCGATTGCCGATCCGCAGAACGCCTCCACGACCGTGGCGAAGAACCTTTCGAGTGTGTCGAGCCAGAACTTCTGCATGCGTGCCTCCTTGAGGGTGAGCGGGTGAGTCGTGCGTCAGGAGTGAGCGCCCACCTCCCCGGTCATGCCAGCTACCCTGCCGCCGTCGCACATGCTCGCGCGCTTGGCGAACGCGCCCTCGAGGTCGGGGAACTCGCTTTCGATCATGCGGGCGAGCGGCGCGCGGCACGAGTTGTCGAGCCGGTACGGCGATGAGCCGCGATTGAGCGACCACGAGCGCAGTCCCTCGGCGTAGCGTCCGATGCTCGGGCGGCGGCGTGCGTCTTTGTCCTCGCGCGCCCAGCGCACCATCGTGAGGTACGCGTCGGGGTTGTTCGTGCGCCACTCGCGAGCTGCCAGCACGGGGTCGCGCTTGACGAGCCGCGGCAGGTCGTCGGTCGCGTCGAAGATGGACGTCTGTGCGGTCATTCGTCCTCACCGTCCTCGTGCTCGGTGAACTCGTCGAGGTCGAACAGCGACAGCGGCGCCTCCTTGACGCAGCAGCCCTGTCCCCACGAGTGGAATACCTGCGTCTGCCGACAGCGCACGTGCATCCCGGTGAATAGCTCGCACTTGGAGCACTCGGCTGGCGTACACGCTTGGTCCGGCACGGGGTAGAGCGCGAGGATTGCGAGGTGCGTCCACTTGAAGCCCAACTCCTCGCTGTCGACCTCGCGCACCGTCACGCCACGGCCCCGGCGCCAGTCCACGAATCCGCGAGAGCCGTCAGCAAAGTCGAACGACGCACCGCCATCGCCGAACTCGTCGCGCAGGTGGTCTTCGAGGTTGCGCCTGTCCGCGATGAACGCCGCGATGCGCTCGCGCCCACCCTGGACGTGACCGCCCTCGGCAATGACGCGGATCACGTCGGCGCGGGTGATGCTCACGACGACACCTCGCGCTGCGTCGAGACTTCCCCGAGCTTGCGCAGCAGCCACGCGTCGGCCTCGTCGTTGCTCTCGCCTTCGTAGCCGAACTTGCGGATGGCGGCGGCGATCATCGCGTCCTTGTTCGCGTTGCCCTTGCCCGTGGCGAACTTCTTCAGCACCGCGGGCGGGACGTTCGTGTACGCGATACCAGCCTCGCGGAGCAGGTGACGGACGATGCCCCCGAGCTGCCCCAGGCCGTGCGCCTGTTCCGCGCGTCCGAACGCGTAGCCCTCGACGTAGACGGCCTCCACGCCGTCCTCGGTCGCGTCAGCGACGATCCGCCGGCCGATTGCCGCGCTGCGCTCCACGCCGTCCTTGCCGTCCGCTTTCGTGCGGATGCGTTGCGTGCGGCGGTGCGAGGAGTAGCCCGTCGATGTGAGTGACAGGTCGAGTCCGAGTACGCGGTCGAAGCGCAGCACCGGCGGCGGGGTCATCGCGCACCCCATTGAGCAGCCATGGCGTTTGCGATACCGACGAAGAACATCGAGCGCACCTTGCGCCGTTCCTCGCCCTGTAGATTGAACGAATCCGCGTGCCACTTCGGGTATCGCTTGCCGCCGATGGTGACGATTTCGGCCTCCACGAGCGGGCCCGTCTTGATGAGCGGAGGCAGCGACTGGAGCCACAGGCAGGTAGGCTTGCGGGACGGGTCGCCGTAGTCGAACGGATTGATTATCTGGTCGGGCTTGCGCCAGAGCGACGAGAGTGTCCCGAGGGGGTTCTCGATAGCCCACGGAGTGTCGCCCGCGGCTTCGATGAGCGCCCGCACGAATCCCAACGCCTCGTCGCGGTCCGCAAGCCGCTGCTCTCTGTACTTCCCATGGAGCCACCTGTTGCCCGCGAGCGAGAAGTACGTGCAGGGCGGGTGCATCACGATCAGGTCCCAAACCTTGGAGCGCACGGCCTCCACGGCGTCGCCTTGGATATGCGGCCCGAACGCGCTTTCGCTCGGGAGTAGGTCGCACGACACCGCGTCATGGCCGGCACGGATGAACGCGTCGCGCACGGTACCCGAGAACTCGCACGCCACGAGGACGTTCATCGCGCCAACCTCCGCACCCGGCGCACGATCTTCGCGCTCACGAGCAAGTGCAGGTGAAGTCGGCACGCGACGCTGCCCTTGACGCGGGGTCGGTGGCAGTAGCGGCAGTGGCGCTTCATAGCGCGTCCCTCCACGCAGCGGGGTCGAGTTCGATGTTGCCGCCGAACCATCGGCAGGAGCGGAGCGCGAGCCACTTCTGTGAGCAGGCGCGGGAGCAGAGCAGCAGCGCCGCGATGAAGTTGTCCTCAGTGATGTCGCGAATGGTGGCGCGCCTAGCGATGGTCAGCCGACCGCACTCGTCAGCGACCAGCAGGCCCCACCCCTCGGGCAGTTCATGAGCATCAACGAGCCCCGCCGGGGTCACGAACCACTGTTCGGTCAGTCGTGAGTTGGTCGCGTACTGGCGATGCCACTTCTTGCGATCGGCGAAGAAGTCGGAACGCGACACCTTCGACTCAAACTCTGCCGAGCGCATCCGACCCTTGATGTGGCCTACCGCTACCGCGTCTGAATCTCCCATGCCTCCCGCGCACTGTGAGTTCATCGCCACGGCTGAGAACCCGTAGCGCAACGCCCACGCACAAGCCGACTCGGACAGGAGTTCATGGCGCACCGACGCGCTCATCACAACCCCCGCGCGATCGCATACAGGCCCATCGCGTAGACAGCGACGGCGACGAGCACGGTGTAGAGCGCGACTGCGGTCACTTCGCGGGCGGTCATCGCGTGCCTCCTTGCGGCGGGAGATGCGACGGGCGGCTGTTGCGGATGGACGCGAGGACGAGGCCGGTGACGCCGCCGACGCTGAAGCCGACGAAGATGCCGATGAGGACGCCGATGCCGAAGTCGCTCATGACGCTTCTCCCGTCGCTAGGACGCGGCTCACGCAATCGGTCGCGCCGAACTCGCAGCAGTCGAGCGTGCCGCAGGGCTTGAGCTTGCACGCGGCCACGGCGGCGACTCTAGCCGCGAACTCGTGCGCGGCAACGGCGAGGCGGTATGCGGTGGCGGTGTCCGCACATGTGATTGCGAAACCGTCGAGAAGCAGGACTGGCGCGCCACCGCCGAGGCCGACCATCACCACGTCCCCGGCGTAGAGTTCGAGCGACTGGTAGCCGTAGTTCGTGTTGAGGAGGGCCACGTCACGCCTCCTTGCGGACGGTGCCGGTCAGGCCCATGCCGCGCAGGTTGCCGATGATCGCGGCGCGCTGCGCGTCGGTGCAGACGACCGAGAACGTGAAGGTCGAGACCTCGGCCACGAGTTCGGCGATGCCCTCGGTGATCTCCTCGGCCTTGGCGCGCTCTACCTCGTCGAGCATCGCGCGGCTCTCGTCGTAGGTGAGCGGCGGTGCGGCCTTGGACTCCTGCTCGGCGCGGTACGCGGCGATCTCGGCCTTCTCGGCGTCGAGTCGGCGCGTGCGTTCAGCGGCTTCCTCTAGCGCCTTGGAGCGCGCGATTGCAGCGCCGAGGTCGAGCGTCTCGAAGTAGGTCGTCTTCGCGTCCGTGAGGTACGCCAGCCCCATGCCTTCGAGCGTGGCGTCGTCGCGGGCGATGCGGTCGATGGTCTTCTCGATGGCTTCGAACGCGGCCATGAGGTTGACTGTCTTGTTGAGCCACGCGGCGTCTTCGATGCGCTCGAACGGGACGACCTCGACAAGCGCACCGGCGTAGTCCGTGTAGTGCTTCACGAGTTCGATGCGCTTGGCGATCTTCTCCTGCGCCTCGAACGCCTTGACCTGTACGTCGATTGCGAGGGCGACTTCATCGATGCGCGCTGTGAGCGACTTGACGTGATCGCCGAACTCGACGGCGGGCGCGGTGTATTCACGCGTCACGCGTAGCCGAACCTGGTCGATGTCCTTGCGGAAGGCGTTGAGCGATGCGCGGTATTTCTTCGCCTCCGCAACGCCGTCCGCCGAAACGACCACATCCCGGTAGATGGCGATCTTCTCTTCGACGCCGCGTTCCAACTCCTCAAAGTTGGCTTCGATGGTCGCGCCGGGCTGCATCTTCGTGATGACCAGCACCAACGCGGTCGGTTCGATCACTTCGGCGACGATGGTTGCGGACTTGGACATGTCTCCCCCTCCCTAGAACGGGATGTCGGTGTCGCTGTACTCGGGCGGTTCGTCGGACGCGGCGGGCTTCTCTTGCGCGATCTGCTCGAGCGTTGCGCGCTGCTCTGGCGTCAGGGCTGCGAACCCGTCACGCGTCTGGTGCGCGACCGACACGCCCATCGCCTTCCACGCCTTCTCGACGTTCGAGCGCGTCCCGTTCTCCTTGCAGGCGGCGCCCATCGCGCGGAAGTTCGCCTCTACCGCTTTCGTTGCGGGCACGGGAGCGGACGACACGGGCGCCGTGCCGGAAGCGCCGTACGTCTTCGCGGCGGGAGTGACCGACACGCGGTTCGCGTCGTCGTCTTCCTGCGCGAGCGCGAAGATGGAAGCGACGGCGTAGCGTCGGCAGTAGGTGATCGCGGCGCCCGCTCCTTGCGGGTCGGGCTTGGAGAGCGCGACGGTGAAGGCGCCGAAGTCCATCTCCTCGCCGGTCTTGTACAAGAGCCGCGTGCGGACGCCTACGAGCGGGCCGTCGCTGACGGGCTCCTGTGTGAGCGCGAACCCCGCAGCGACGAGGATCGGCTTCGCCACGTCGAGGAACGCCTCGAGGTCGGCGTAGCGAAGGACCTTGCCGTCGCGCTTGAACGCGGGGTTGTCGGCGTTCTTCACGGGATCGGGCATCTCGCTGTATGCCTCGATGAACGCCTCGCGCATCGTCTTCTCTGCGGTTGTGGCGGTCATGACGCCACCGCCTCGTCGCGCTTGTTGTACTCGTCGTAGATCGCGTTCGCGGCCTTGATGCCAGCCTTGATCGCTGCGGTCATGTCCTTGGTGCCGGTCGTCGTGTGGTTCTGCGCGGCGTCGATCAGAAGACGGATCGCGTCAGCGGCGTTCTCGGTGAGCTCGTCAAGCTCATCGACCAGCGTGTGCGGCATGCTCCTGTTGTACATCGTTCTCCCCTTTCGTAGTCGGGCGTTCCCTCGTTCATTCGCCCCGTTGTGTAGATATTATGCCCCGCTTGGCGGGGTGTCAACAACGTTCGCCATGAATGTCGCACGGGCTCGTTCCAGCCTCGCTCGGCGGTCCTCGGGTGATTCGGGATCGTAGTACGCGCTCGCGGGCAGTTCGCCCGTCCATGGCTTCGTGGCCGACGGGTAGTAGTCGATCTGGCACGCCTCGCAGAAGTAGTCCCAGCGAACCTCGCGGATCGTCTTGCTGTCCGACGAGCGCCCGGAGCCGACCTCGACCGTGTGCTCGATCACATCGCCGGAGCGCAAGTGGCCCTCATACGGGCGCGTCGAGCTGTGTCCTGGGGTGTTGACGACGTGACTCTCGCCGTCGTCGCCCACGACCTCAGAGCACCAGCGCGCAAGGAGCGTTCCGCACTTCGGGCACGCGCGGCGGTCCTGATAGCGGGGCTGGACGCGGCTACCTGCGTCGGGCATCGGGCGGCACCACCTCTCGGTCGGAGCGCATCGCCATGAGCAGGAGCTTCCACGGCTTGTTCGTCACCTTGTAGTCGACGTGCTCGACGCACCACAGGCATTGCTTCTTGTTCCCGTCGCACGCCGGCAGACAGCCCTCGGTGAGAGCGGCGCAGAACTGGCCGTACTTCGCGGGGGAGATCATGCCGAACCGGCGGTTGACGATCTGCGGGATGCAGTCGGGGATGGGTACGCCGTCGAACTTCGTGGTCGGGAACTTCGAGAAGCACTCAGGGAGTGCGGAGTAGTGGGGCGGTTCCTTCGATGTGACAAGGGGAGCGGAGTCCCTCTCTTCTCCGTGCTCCGATACTCCGTACTCCGTACTCCGTGCTCCGCCCGCCTTGGACACGCCTAGGTCTGTCCTAGGTATGTCCTCGTCCTGTCCTTGCATCGGGCAAGGGGGTATCACGGATTCACTCTCGCGCGGGTGCGGGTGTTGGTGATCGGTGAACGTCGGGCACCACAGGTAGGACACTCCCGCGACCTCGTAGCGCACGATGAACCCCGCGGTGATAAGCAGCGCGAGTAGGGGCGCCACGTCGATGTTCGGGAAGTATGGGAACACGTGCGCCCGGATGCGTGCGGGTTCGTCCTTGCACCGGCCCTCACGATCTGAGTAGCACCACAACCCTGCGAACAGCATCATGGACTCTATGCCGCACTCGGCCAGTTCGGGGTTGTCGAAGAAGCCAGGTTTGAGGGCGCGTTGTCTCATGGCCGCTCGACCCACTTCGATGGAATAGTCAGACCATGCTCCGCGCAGAAGGCAATCCGGTGGTCGATGTTCTCGGGCCCCTTCTGCGCGTTACAGCGGGCGCAGAGTGGCTGCATGTTTCGCATGTCGCTCGCGCCGCCTTGGTAGTGCGGGACAATATGGTCGCGGTCGAAGTGGGCGTGTTCCTCTCCACATCGCACGCATCGGTGGCCGAAGAACTCGACCATCTCGGCAAACTCCGCGCGCATGGCTCCAGTGTTCCATCCGGGAGTGCTTCTGCGCCTGCGCTGCCTCAACATTGCTACTCGACCCAGCGCGTGAAGTCCGACGCCGGGACCTTCAGCGCCTTCGCGAGCTTCTGGATCGTCAGGATGTTGGCGCGGCTCCACCCCGACTGTTCGCGCAGGCTGATCGTGACGGCGGCGACTCCCGACTTCTGCGAGAGCTGGTCCGGTGTGAGGATGTGCTCCTCCCGGATGCGCCGGAGCGCGGGCCCGTCTATCTCTAGCGGCATGGGTTCCTCCTGTGTTGTGAACCTATCGAACGCATACTAAATCCGTGACGCGCCCATGTCAACACTAATCGCGCCCCGTGCTCCCGCACGCTACGAACCTCTAGCCGAGGTCGAGACTTCCGCGCGTGTTTCGTGCGTGGAATCGCAACGCTCATGCCAAGGTCGAGGGACGCAGAAAGCCCCCGCCCATTTCTGGACGGGGGCCGACCGCACGCCGCGGGGGAGGGGCGCGGGGCGATCTGTGGCAGCGCGGTGGGCTTTCGAGGGCCACGCCCGCGCGAGTGCCTGATGAAGTGTCAACGCTGACACGTTTTGATAGTTGATTGATAGTTGGCGCATCGTCGCAAATCGCGGGTGCCCTACTCTCCGAGCACGGCGCGTCCGAAGTCGCTGCGAACGCGCTGGTACTCACGCATCGCCTCGTGCGGGTTGTCGCCCTTGCCGGTTGCGAACAGCGCGTCAACGAGCGCATCGGCGGCGGCGATCACTTCGAGCGCGGCGAACTGATGCTCGGTGAGCGTGCGGTGCAGTTGACGCATCTGCTCGAGGTCCTCGTTCACGGTCGCCTCCTACTCACATGCCGTGTCAGTGACATCGCGTGTCAGTAACCCTCACTCGCGGCCGCGCATGGTGAGTGTTGGGACATAACCTGCAACATGCAGCGGCTTGTTGTAGGTTCAGACGTAGCGGACGCCCGAGAGCGCGTCGGCCTCGTACTCGAACAGCGTGAACCGCTTCATGGCGCCCACGTACCCCTCTTCGCGGTGCCACTTGTCCGTGCGCGCGGCGGTGGACAGACTTCTCACCACGACGCCGTACTCGTCGCGCGTGACCTCGTGGTGGTAGTGGCCGGCGTGAACCTCGCGGACCGTGCCCGCGGCGAACGCCGGGAACTCAGCCATGAAGATACGGTCGAGGTCCTTGCGCGTCTTGTTGTCGCCATGGGTCATGCCGATGGCGACGCTCCCGAACGTGTGGACCTTGCGCTCCTCTATACGCAGGTCGAACGCGACCTGCGGATACTTCGCCGCGAGCATCTGGCAGAACGCCCATGACATGCTCTCGTCGTGGTTGCCGATGATGTAGTAGAGGTAGACGGCGGGGGACTGCCCTAGAGCCGTGTCGATGATGGCGGAGAAGTAGCGCGTCGCGTCGGCCCACGCCTGCGGCCAGTCCACCGATGACTGTGGCGTCCCATTGCTGGTCGTGTTCTTGAAGTTGTCGCAGTGGAAGAGATCGGACCCGACCGGAATCAGTACTTGCGCCCACTGGCGGGTTCGGATGTGCGTGATGGTCCGCTCAAGGTTGGGGCGGTACCACTCGAACGTCGAGTTGCCGAGGTGCATGTCCGTGTTGTTGACCTCGAGCAGTCCGTCGCCATGATCGGGCGTATCAACATGCACCGGCTCGATAGCGCAGACGGCGGCCACAATGGCTTCCAGGTCGATGCGTGAGGTCAGCGGCCGGACGGTGATGCGCGACGAGTAGAGCGTCGATACGTCGTGACCTTGGCCGTCGCCGCGCTTGCTGTAGACGTTCCAGATGTTGTTCCGGGCGCTGATGAGCTCCCACTCGCACGCGTCGAAGCCGTGCGCCTTGAGCAGGTACTCGACGTTCTTGGATTGCTCCGCGCTCATCTCGAGCAGCTTGTCGGACCGCTGAGTACCGTCCTCGAGTATCTCGGTGGACTCGGTGTACGCCTCCGGGTCCTTCTGCGGCTTAGCGGCGACCTCGTGCGCTTCAGGGGCCGGTTCTCCGACCGGGCGCCCCGTGTTGTCGATCATGGGGACGAGCGCCGGGAACTTGAACCGCATGGCCGCGCGACGGTCACGCCACGACGACTGCTTGCAGTCGGGGAACGCTTGCCACAACACGGATGCGCCGTTGTGGCCGTGCTCCCGGCAGAACTCCTCCGTGAGCCAATATCCGCTCGTGTCGCGAGCCACGGGCGCTCCTCTCCCAGGGAACCATGCACGATCTCGTAGCGTCAAATGGACGTTTGTGTCATGTACTTGCTATTCCGTGCCGCTAACTAGCAGCCGTAGTTGCTATCAAGATTCGCAGTTGCCGCAGTTTGGACACGGCTCGGACGGGTCGCGCATGATGGTCCCGCACAGTGGGCAGCTCACTCAGCGCCTCCGTCCTTCTCATCGGGGATGCGTCGCCCCGGCGGTGAGTAGTCGCGACACGTCTCGAACCGCGTGCACACTCCGAGCTCCTGCACCTGCGTCACGAGCGTGCGGTACGACTTCTCGAGGTCGCCGATGCGGCCCTCGAAGTTGCGCTTCTCCCGGCGCCACTCGTCCTCGCGCTTGCGCCAGTCAACCCGCTCCTGCGTTACCTGCGCGGCGTTGTACGCGATCTGCTCGGTGAGCAGTTCGTTCTGCTTCTCCAGCATCTCGATGTTGACCTTGGCGACGGATAGCACCTGCGCGTCGTCAGCGTTGTCCTGCGCCCGCCCCTTGATCTGGATGTCCTTCTCGTCGCGCTGCGACTTCGTGCGCGCCTGGAGCATGTTGAAGCGCCCCTGCGCGGCATTGAGCGCCAGCGAACCGACCGCAACAGCGGATGCGACGATGAGGCCGACTTCCTCGCCGGTCATCGTAGAATCCCGACTTCGACATAGCCGTAGCGCCAGATCGGGTACTTGAGTGTCGTGGAAGCGGGCGACATCGCGCGGTACTGGTAAATGCCGATTCGATAACCCCGAGTCCCGACCGAGAAGCCGCCGGCGGCGTTCGCATTGAGCGTGACCCACGGGCGCCACAGCGTTTCGCCCGGACGGCGGTAGGACACGACGACCTTCGCCATGGGGTAGGTCACGCCCGAGAGGACGTAGCCCTCGAGGCGGTTCGCGCTGTGCTTCGAGCACGTCAGGCGCACGGTCGGCTTCTCGACGGGCTTGCGCCCCACCTTGTCGAGGATGCCGTCTGCGATTGCGTGGCCGTAGGCGGAGTGACGCGAACGGATGTCGTGCGCGCCGGTAGCGTTGTCGTGGAACTCGACCTCGATCAGGCACGCAGGAGACGCGGGGCCGTTGAGCTCGCCGAGGTCGCCGCGAGACTTGACCGTGTTGTCCTTGCCGACGCTCACGGGAGCGACGCGCGCGTAGAGCTTCTCGGCCATGTCGCGGCCCGTGGCGCTGCGCGGGTGGTAGAACGCGGTGGTGCCGTCTCCACCTCCGGCGTCGGAGTGGATGGCGTAGTAGTAGCCGTGCGCGCCCATGAAGGCGTTGCCTTGGTCGACGTTCTCCGACCACGAGGATCCGGTGCCGACCTTGACGTCGTGACCTTGCGCACGGACAAGTGGCGCGACGACCTCCACCACGTCTTCCATCTCGACCTGCTCGGTACTTCCACCGGTGTAGGCGTTGTGTACCTGCGTGGACGGACTCAGAAAGACCTTGGCCATGGCGATGCCTCCTTGGGGGATGGTGGTCGTGCGGGGGTCGTGCGATGGTGCGAGCGCCTAGACGCTCCCGACTTGCAGCGCGAACGACACGTCAACGACGTTCGTGCCGTCCTTGTCGATGTGGTCGTCCGCGAACACGCCATCAAACGCCGGGGAGTTGTCACCGATAGGAAGCACGCAGCGGAACAACCGCCCGTAGGCGACGGGCCAACTGTTGATCGAGTTGTACATCACCTGCGCCATCTCGACCCCGAACTCGCGTATGGTCCCGGTGACGCTTGCCGGGATGCGGACGTCCCACGTCACCTTCCTGTTCACAGCGTCCTTGGTTCGCGTGGTCAGGATCGGTGAGCCGGTGAGTGCCGTCAGGACGGCAGCCTGAGAGTTGGCGGGCGCGGTCGCGCTACTCCCGAAGTAGAGGTTCGGGGTGTAGGCGGCAGAGGACGGTACGGCACCCGTGCTGCCACCGCCTTGGTAGCCGAGCAGCACTCGCATCAACACGTTGGCGGCAGAGCCATGCGCTGCATCGGTCCCCGTCCCGAGGAACACGAGATTCGCTCCGTACCCATGAGACAGCGTCAAGTAGACGGTCGATGTCACTGTGACCACTTGCAGGTCTATCTTCGTGATGGTGAGCGGGTCGCCGTTGCCGTCCACGATGAGAGCGCGGGTGGACAGCGTCCCCGCGTAGGTCCCGCCTCCGCCGCCCAGCCCGACCTCCCTGTAGACGTCACCGATCTGGGCACCGGCGGGGATGACCGTCTGTTGCACGACGTTCCCTGTGCTCTGGTCGGATGCGACGGACGACGACACGACGGTCGCGGCCTGACTGTATACCGGAGTCGCAAGAGCCGTCTGCGCATGGTCGGGAGCGGTTACGCCGGAGCCGAGGAAGATGCGTCCTCCGAACTGGAGGTTATAGTGACCACCGTATTCCGCCACACTTCCGCCCATGAATCCGGTGGACCCGTTGTATCCCGCGCACATATCCGAGTCGCCCGCGAGGACGTTGACGACCTTGTCTAGCCCTTGGTCGAGTACCACGTTCTCGGCAAAGCCCTCCTGCACGAGCGCACCAGTCTCCGCATCCTTCACCTCGATGTGGAACTTGTTGTGGAGCCCGATGCCGACCTTCACTTCGCTCACGGTGTCTCCTAGGCGTTGCTGACGGTGATGGCGAGTCCTTGCAGCGCGACCGTCACGGTTTCGGACGTAGCGGTAGAGGTTTGTGCGATCGTATGAACGTGTACGTCGAGCGACCCGAGTGCCGCCGTAACCGTCTCCGTGCCGAAGTTGTCGGAGTCGAGAGTGGTCAGTTCGACAGCCAGAATAGTGACGGCGATCGAACCGAGCGCGACCGTCACGGTCTCGGCGGGAGCGGGCAACGCTGTCAGTTCGGCGTTGAATACCACGATGGACAGCCCGCCCAGGGCCGCCGTGATCGTCTCGGCAGGAGCAGTCAAGTCGGTCAACGCTACATCGTGAACGTGTACGCCGAGCGACGAGAGCGCGACCGTCACCGTATCGGCGGGGATCCACCACGGACGTGAGCCGAGGACGACCCGCTTGCCTGCGGTCGCCGACCACTTGCCGAGCACGCAGAGTCCGCCCGGTATCGTCGTCCACATACCGATGACGCAAAAGCGGTTGTCGGCTGTCCTGTTGCCGATGTTGATATAGGTACGTCCCGGCTCGGTCATCGCTCAACGCCTACAACAACGGTGTCGCCTACCATCGGGACGTATGAAGCGAGGTAGGGGATGTCGGTCTCTACGTGTCCGTCGATGGTCACGTCCACGGTGCCGTTCTCGTACACGGTCTCGATGGTTCCGACGAGGAAGCCCACCGTGTTGGTCAGAACCGCACCGCCCTCGTTGGCGAACTGGCGACGGCGTGCCAACTTCAGCTTCTCGAGTTCGTCGAAGTAGTTGGGCCGCGCGGGGCCGATGCGCACCATGTCGGTCATCTAGGCCCCTATCGTCGGCGTGTCGGTCGCGTAGGAGCGCACAAGCTCGGTCACGCGCTTCATCGTGAGCAGCGGCGGGTCGAACGTCGGGTCGTGCGCCCACACACCGTCGCCGAGACGGACGCGCTCCTCGCTGTACGGGTGCGCCTTGTGCGACGGGTCGCGGGAGAACATCTGCTCGAGCAGCACGGGATCGACCTCGAACGTGACGGCGGGTTCGCAGGTGAGCAGGCCAGCCTTGTAGGTCGCGTGGATGAGGGCTTCGGCGGACACGATGTCCGGGTTGTTGTAGACGCCCTCGATGATTCCCCACCGCTCGATGGAGTCAGGGAAGTCGATGTAGTCCACGCCGGCAGGCTTGTCGCAGGGGTCTCCGCCCGCAAGCGACCAGGCGATGTTGGTGAACGTGACGAAGTTACCGCGGTCGTCGGCCTTGCCCGCTCCGAGCAGACGCGTGATGACGCCGATCGAGTCCGACGTGCGTTTCGCGCCCCGCAGGTTCTTCGACCACTCGAAAGTGACGTTGATGTCCTGCCCGATGCGCTTCACCATGTCGATGTAGCGATGCGTGATGACGCTCCCGTTGAAGGTCACGCGGAACGCCACTTCGAGGGCGGCCGTCGTGGCGAGGATGCCGATTGCCTCGCCGGCGCTCTGCATCTCGCGGTACTCGATGTCGTAGCTTCCCGCGTCCTCGATCTCACCGACCTCCCACCGGCTGCCCGCCAGAAGCCCGGCGGCGATGGTGTCCGGCGACGAAGCGGCGTAGGTCGCGGGCCGCACGATGCGTCCGCGAAGTTCCTGTGCGGCGTTCTCGGCGTGGACGACCTTGTACCGCTTCTCGCCCTCGCGCACGTCATCGACCGTGACGATGCGCAGGTAGCGAAACTCACCGTCGTCGTTGCGAATCAGGATGGGCGCCTGGTCTGTGACGTACACAGAATCGGCGTGTGTCGACTCACACGTGAAGTCATACGTGAGGACGCCGGTGAGGTCCTCGGTGTGCGTGTCCGCCCAGAACCTGCACGGTGCGCCGTCATAGCCGCCCTGCGCGTTTGAGAGCACACACACGGCCTTGTCGTCGCTGTCGAGCACGATGACGACGGGCGTGGTGGTGGATGGAGCGGTGAGCGGCGCGGCGAGCGTATCGAACTCGGCGTCCGCGCCGTAGGACGTGCCGACGCTGTTTGTGGCGTAGGCGCGGTAGTGGAAGTGCGTCGACTCCGTGAGCGGAGTCATGGACGCGGTGTACGTGCCCGTCGTGCCCGCTGCCGCTGCCTTGCTGTCGCCCGTGGTCGGGTTCGCGCTCGCGCCCCAACACACGCCGCGCTCGGTGACGGTCGCGCCGCCGTCGGAGGTGACGTTGCCGTTTCCTGTGGCGGTGGTCTGCGCGATGGACGACGCGGCTGCGGTGGTTACGGTGGGGGCGGCCATGGCCCTACCTCCAACAATCGCGGTGCGTCTCAGTCGCGCCGACGATGGTCCCGTCCGTGGCAACGCTCACGGTCGGCGTGCCAGCGGGCAGCGCGAAGAAGTCACTCTCGAAGTCGAAGAACTCCATGTAGGGCTCGGGCGATGCGTCGCCAGCGGCGGTGCGGTATATCTTGCCTATCGCGTTGTCGAACGTGAGCGTGTCTCCAGCTACCGCGATGATCGGAACATCGTCGTCTGCGGGAGCGTTGATCGATACCACGTCGAACTGCGAGACGAGACACGTGTTCGTGACGGGGGAAGTCCCGTGCTGCGCGACACGCACCTCGACCTCCGCGATGTCGGCGGTTTCCGCTGTCTCTTGCCACGGCGTCGAAGTCTTGACGTAGTAGCGCGTGGCGAAGTCGCCGCGCCCAACCTTGACCGTCCACTTGCCCGCGACGCGCGTGACCCACAGGAAGCCCGCGAAGTCGTTGTAGTTGGTTGACTTCGTGGTGCCGGTCGTCTCGAGCAGCACCTTGCTTCCGACGAGGAACGTAGCGGTGTTGCGCGCGACGGACACCGACGAATCATGGAGGTGCATCTGCGCGACGATAGCGTGAGCGGCATCGAGGAAGTAGATGGAGACGTAGACCATCGAACCCTTGGGCGTGAGGTTGTCGAGCCCGATACGGACAGTGCTGTCGAAGTCATGCACGGGCGAGCCGAGCACCTTGCGGATCGTGGGGCCGTGCCAGCCCGCGCCAGTCCCGAATGAACCGCCTGACGCCTTGGGCGAGAAGTTCGTTCCCGAGGTCGCCATAGTGCCCGCGACAGCGCCGCCACTCGTGCCCGTGCCCCAACCCGTCAGCGACGAGCAGTCGTCGTGGAGGATGGACGTGCGGGGGACGAACGGGGTCGCGTCTACGGGGACGGGCGAGCCGATCTGGACGTAGCTGTCGCCGCACGAGACTCGCGCGAACGTGGCGGGCGCTGTGAACGGAAGCACGAACACGGGCTTGGTCGGAGCGCCACCTGCGTTCGTGACGGTCGTATCGAAGGGGGACACGTCAGTCGTGGTGTCGAGCGCGGTCGTGGTGTCGACGGCGGCCCAGCGTGTGGGGTTCGGACACACGAAGCGCAGCGTGCCGCGCCGTGCGGTGCCGATCCACGCGAGGTCAATGCCGCCGTCGAGCATGGCGAACACGATGCGGGTGGGATCGGCATCGAGGATGAGCGCGGCGGGGGCGTCGGTGGTCGCCCATGCGATGAGCAAGTCCTCGCGCGCGATTGCCTCGGCGATTGTGGACGCGTCGACGGTGACTGCGAACTCGAACACGCGAACGCCGTCCGTGTACCCGCTCAGATACGCACCGGGCATCCCCGGCACGCTCTCCAGCGTGAGGGATCGCTCGGGCGCGGGCGTGTCCGGCGCCTCGAACACGATCCAGGAGGGAGCGGCGGTACCGTTGAAGGTGATCACGTTGCTCATGCCGTCGCTCCAATCGCACGCGCGCGGGTGGACTGGATGCGCTGTAGCTTCTCCGCGAGCTTCTCCACGTCGTAGTCGTTCGAGATATACGCGGTCACGGCGTTCGTGATGTAGGTGACGACCCCGCCGCCCGAGGGCGCGACCATGCCCGCGGCCTGAGCCGCAGACGCGATGAGCGCGGGACCGTTGGCATTGAGCGGGTCGATGACCCACTCCCGGCGCTTCTCGGCGAGAGGGTAGATGCCGGGTTCGGAGACGATTCCGCCGCTGGCCTTGCCCTTGCCGGTGCTGACCTCGAAGCGGATTGCACCCATGCCGAGCTTGATGTGGTTCTTGTTGAGCATGGCGATCATCGAGTGCAGCGGCGAGTCTGTGACCTTCACGCCGATGGTGATGGTCTTGCTCGAGGGCAGCTTGTCGAGCGAGGACGCAACGCCGTCGATCTTGCCCTCGGCGTCGTTCGCCATCTTTGCGAGAGTGCCCTGCGCCTTGGAAAGCGTGCCGGACTTCATGGCCGCGTCTATCTCGGAGTCGGTCATGTTCGCGGCGGACTGGTCAACGAGGTTGTACGCGTCGGCGACCTTCATGACGAGCTGGTTGTACTCAGCCGTGCCCTTCTTACCGCCGCCCTTGATGAAGTCGGCGCGCGCCTTCTCAGCCGAGTGAGCCGCCACGACGTTGTCAGTCAGCGAGCGCGTCGCCTTCTGCGTGTCGGAGAGCACGAGTTCCTGCGCCGCCCATGCGGCGGTCGTCTCCTCGATCGCGGGGGCGAGGCCCTTCTGCGCGTCCGCGGCTGCATCGGCTGCATCGGCGGCAAAGTTTGTGGATTCGCCCATGATGCGCGCCGTGCGACCGGCCCCGATAGCCATGTCGTAGTACGTCCGCATTGCAGGCACGGCCGTGATGATGGAGCGCACCACGCCCTCTTGAGCGTCCTGCGTACCGGTCAGCTCGCGCATCCAGTCGCCGAACGCCATCTGCGCGGGCAACACGGCTTGATAGGTCATGTAGTTGATTGCGCCGCTGATCGCAACGAGTCCGCCGACCACGCCGCCCGAGCCGAGCATCTTCAGCGCGCCGACAAGGCCCTTGACCCACGGTGCTGCGATGAGCGCAGCCGCGCCCACTCCGGCGATCGCCACGGTCGTGTCCTTCGTGGCTGGCGAGAGTTTGTCGAACTCACTCAGCAGCCCGGACGCGCTGTCCGCAAACCGCCCGATGGTGGGAAGCAGCGACGCGCCGATCGTCTCCTGCAAGTTCTCGATGGCTACATTCGCGCGGTCGATGGAGCCCTGTGTCGTCTTCCCGTACGCTTCCGCAGCTCCGCCGAACTTCTGCTGGATGGCAGCCAACGCCTCGGTGGCGGTCGCGCCCTTGCGGAGCACGATGCCGTAGCGCGTCAGGATCGACGTGTTCCCCATCGCTACCTTGCCGATGAGCTTGGAGGCGGTAGCGAGGTCCATGTTCTTCGCGCGGGCGAGGTCGGTCGTGAGCCCGAGCAGCCCCGTGGCCTTGTCCACGTCGCCAGTCGCTTGGATGAGCGAACGCAGCGCGTCGCCGAGTTCCTCGTCGTCTACGGCCGCGAGCATGGACTGCTTCTGGATGACGCTCTCGAGCTTGTCGCCGTAGGAGGCCCACGAGCCACCCGCCTGCTCGACCGCGTTACGCAGCAGCGTCTGCGACACTTCCGCGACCTTGGCAGCGGCGACGGAGTTCTTCAGGAATGAGACTAGACCCAACGCGGCGAGCGCGGACCCTATCTTCGCGAAACCTCCGGTCATGCCCTTGGACAGCGAGCTACCCGCAGTCTGTCCAGCCGCGGACATCTGCGGGGCAAGTTGTGCGTTGAGCGACGCGCCTAGCCCCTTGGTCGAGGGCAGGATCGTCACATAGGCAGTGGCCAACTCGGTAGCCATGTCACGCCTCCCGGCGACGGGCGGCCCATGCGCGGGCCTGTGTGATGCTTCGGACGTTCTGCGGCTTGGCGCTGTGCTCGGTCTCGACGCCCGGACGCGGAATCGGCTCGGGGCGCGGCTTCGAGTTGTCGCCCTGACGCTGCCAGTTCGCGGTCGCGAGGCGGTCGGCGACGATGGCCAGCAGGTGGTCGGTGGTTGACCACGTCGCGTACTCGCCACCCGATGCGCGCAGGTAGGCGCTGTCACGGGGCGAGTTCTCGAGGATGACGCGCAGCCTGCGGTACGACAGCGCCCCGCCTAGGTCCCGGATGTCGAGACCTAGGCGGAGCAGGTCGGCTTCTACAGCCTCCCCGTGCTCGGCTAGGAGTCGGTGGAGGCCTGCGATTCCGGGACGGTCGCACCCTGCCAGTCAGGGACGATGCGCGAGAAGAACAGCCGCGCGGTCCCGCCGGCCTCGGTGTAGGCCGCGTAGTCCTCGTCGCTGAGCAGCATCCGCAGAGACGCCACGTCGCCGACAAGCCATACCCGGTCGGGCCAGAAGATGGGATTCGGGATGGTGATGGTGCGCTCTCCGACCTTGATATCGAGCGGCTTGGCCTTACCCAGCTCCGACTCGATGACCTTGGCGAGATCGAACGTCCTCCCCTTGCTCGTCATGGTTAGCTCACCCCGTCATCGCGGTAGCGGTAGTACTTGTTGCCGCTCACGTCCGGGTAGCACGAGATCGTGACGCCGTACGCGATGGCTTCCTTGGAAGCGATCTTGACCGGGTCGCGCTTGACGACCTTGCCGCTGGGGATGCACAGACGGCGCAGCTTGTCGCCGTCCTCGTAGTCGATGATCCACGCCTGCTTCGGCAGCGAGACGCCAGCGACGACATCATGGTCGCCGTAGAAGAGGTCGAGCGTCTTGTCGGTGGTCTCGAGCATGATGAAGCTGAACTCCGTGGTGAAGTTGCTATCCACGTCGCGGACGCGGTCGCCACCCCACGCGTTGATCGGGGCGCTGTCGTTGCCGGGCGTCTCGGTGACGCCCGCCTCGTCGATGTATCCGACGTCCACGAACGTGCCGGCGAGCGCGGCGCTCGCAGTCGTGGGAAGAGCGGTGCCGAGCGGGGCCACGGCGACGATGCCGCTGACTCCCACATCGACGTTGTCGGCGGTCTGCGTCATGAGATACCTCCTGTGATGGGATGTCCGCGCACGTCGAGTGACGCGGTGAAGCGGTAACGAGCCTGCTTGGAGAGCGGGTCGGGCATGACCACGGGACCGGCGAACTCCTGGACCCGGTAGACGGTGACTCCGCCGGCGGACTGCCCGCGCCACGCGTTGACGAGGCCACGGACGAGGTTCGCGAGCGTGGCGGCCTCTGATGCCTTGGCGGCGTAGCAGTCGAACGTGAGCTGCACGGAGTCCGTCACGAGGTCGCGCCGCGGGCCGCCTGTGCGCTGTACCGTCACGAACTCGGACGGGCGCGTGGTCGGTACCTTGTCGGCGACTGTGCACGGACGGTCGTATTCGATCAGGTCGTCGGTGAGCCACTCGATCGCGGCGGCTTCGGTATCGGGAAAGACGATCACTTCCATGGCCGTCATCTCCCTGAGTCGATTGCTCGTGTCAGTGCCTGGTCGTTGGCTTCGGCGAGCATGGCTTCCGCTGTCGTGGCGATGACCGCGACACGGGCCCTGCCTGAGCGCGACATGTTCGTCGTGACGGGCGTTACCTCGAACCCGTCCCCGGCGGCTTGTGCGATGCGTTCCGCACGCGCCTTGATGTCGGCCTGGACTTCGGGCGAGTTACGGAGCGCCACGAATCCGGGGATGTTGAGCTTCAGCATCTGCATGGCATCACCCTTCCATGCGATCGAACACGGCTTCGGAATGCGCAAGGCCCCCAGTGATGGAGGCCCACGGCTGTACCGAAACCACTTCGTAGCTCACGCCGCCGAACGTAGCGCGACAGTGAGCCGTCAACACCGTGTCAGGCGGCCCGGTACCGCGCATCATCGTCAACACGCCCTGGCGTCCGATGTCGTCGGCCTCTTTCGCGGACACAGGCTGGATGCCGCGCCACTGCTCGTCGGTGTCCGTGGCGTTGTCCCAGTCGGGGATGTTCGCGCCGCGGTCGTCCACCCAAGCGGGCGTGATGACGACAAGCGTCTGCGTCCTCACAGCTCTACCGTCCGGATCGCGGCGGGGTAGAGGCGGTCCAAGCGTTTCTTCTCGGTGGAGTTGAGGTCGACGGTGCCGCTGTACGCTTCCGCGCCGTACGTCACGTTCTCGGCGCCTGAGCCCTCGGAGCGCACACCGAGCAGGACGCTCGGGTCGGTCGTGTCCATGCGCGCGGCGATGGCGCACACGAGCTCCACAAGCGGCTTGGGAACGACGGGCGGGTCCGCGAAGATTCCCACTGCGGTGAGTCGGCCCGCGAGGTAGCCCCTGACGCGCTCAGACGCGCGCAGGAGCATGTTCTCGCCCGTGGCGTATCCGTAGGCGGTCAGGTCGGTCGAGGTCGCCAGCGCGCCCTCACCGAGCGCGATCGGCGTCAGTTCGGCGGTCATGCCGTCACCTCTTTCGTGAGCACGCTGTCTCCGCCGGCCGCGTCGTAGTAGCCGTCCTTCGTGAACGCCAGCAGGTAGTCGGCGTCGGGCTCGAGGTAGATGCGCCACGTCCCGTTCGGGTTCGCGGTCGTCCTCCGCAGCGCCGTGACGAGCGCGGTGTCAGCGGCCGCGTATGCGCGGATGGTCGCTCCCGGCGTCGTGATGCCGATCACAGCCCCGTCCGCGTCCTCGCTCGCTTCCGTGAACGCGGTACCGCTGGTGATCTCGCCGCCGCCTATCGCGGCGACGACGGTGTTGCGGTTCGCGGTGGCGTTCGCTTCCGTGGCGACTCCTGCGGCGAGCGTTGCAGCAGCGATCGCGGCGCGCTCCGTACTGTCGAGCGTGGTCGGGTTCACGGTCACGTCCGGTGCGTTGATGGTGCCGGTGAACTCCACCGTGCCGTCGAACGTGGGCGCGGGGATGGCGGCGATGGCTTCCGTCACCGGCGTCATGTCCACGCTGCCACCGCCCGCGCCGGTCGGTGCCGTCTCTAGTGCGGCGGCGGCGAACCTATCGTGACCGCCCGCGTTCTCGACCATCGCGACGAGTCGACCAGCGTCGGCGGATACCTGCGTCACGCTCGGTGCTTCCGCGACCATGTTCGTCGCCGCTCCGCTGTATCCCGTCTTGCTCGCGGCGGTAGGCGTGACCTCCTGCGTGGTCGGATCGAAGTCGTGGAGCGCACCCACCGCGCCAAGAGTGTCGTCCTTCGCGTGGTCGTATGCCGCGTCCAGCACCAGCGCGCGAGTGGCTACCTCGTCAGCGATTGCATCGATCGCAGGTGCGGCGGCGGGTGGCGCGGCGTAGACGAGGCTCGTCACGAATGCCTTGATGCGCCCGCCGATGGTCGTTTCCGCACCCATGCTGGCAATGGCGTAGGCCCAGATGTCAGCCACACTCGGCGCAGCAGCGGGAAGCGCCGCGATAACCTCGTCAGCCCCGTCCGCGACATTCGTTGCCGTGGCGATGCCCGCGAGCGAGGTGACGGCACCGTCCGTGCCGCGCATGTCCGTGTTCGTGGTGGTCGTGTCCACGAGCGTCACGCGAGCGATGGTGCGCGTCTGCACCTCGTCAGCGATTGCGTCGGCGGTAATCATCGCGGGTGCCTCGGCGGGCAGGGCGGCGATGATGGCCGTCTGTGCGTCGGAGACGTTCGTCGCGGTGGCTATACCCGTGAGCGAGGAGATGGGTGTGATGTGGTCCTGCGTGGCCGCGAGTTGTACGTCGGGCATGGTCGCTACCTTGACGCCAGCCGTGTCGAGAATCGCCTTGAGCGCGGTCAGTCCGTCCGTCGCGTTGGCGAGGTCGTCCTTGGCTGCGGTCGCGTCAGTACAGGTGACGGCTGCGGTCACGGAGCCGACAGCGCCGGTCACACTGGATACGGTTCCCATGTTGGAGCCGACTGCGGCGGGAGACGCAGGGAGGTTGTCCGTCTTGGCCTTGACCGCATCCACGACCGTCTTGACAGCGGGCAGGTCGGTGTCGTGGATGTTGTCGATGACCGTCTTGATGGCGGGAAGGTCGGTCGCGTGAACGTCGCCTACCGCTGTCACGATGGTATCGAGCGTTCCGAGATGCACGAACGACGCGGGGACGGACTTCACGTCGGCGGTGCCCGTGGTGGCGAACGACGCGATAGGTACGCCGTCCGCGCTCATGGTGTACGGAGCCTTGTAGAGTCCGCCGCCAATCTCGGTGACGGTCAGCGTCGTACCCGTGGTGCCGTTCGGTGACTTCGCGCCTGCGTCGGAAATCTCCCACACCTTGCCCGTCACGGTGAGTCCCGTTGCGGCGGCTCCTGATGCTACGAGATGGGCGATGAGCACTCCCGCCTGCCCGGCCTTTGCGTACATGGTCACGCTCCAATCAGGTTGAGCAAGCCGCGAGATGTGCGGGTGATGAGTGGGTAGTTGACGCCACTAAGCGTCGTGAACGACCCACCCGTCGAGTACGTCGTCCCCACGCTGTTCGTGGCGAACATGCGCCAGTAGTAGAGCGTGCCGGGCGTCAGACTCGTGATGGGCGCGGTGAACGCACCGCTGTAGGAATCACCGCCTGTCCAGAGGTTCGCCGTCGTCGGGTTCGCACTCGTGCCCCACGCAACGCCGGTTTCCGTGATAGCCGCGCCGCCGTCGCTGGTGACGTTTCCGTGGCCCGTGGCGGTGGTGGTCGTTATCGAGGTCGCTGCGGAGTCGGTGACGGTCGGGGCGGTCGCAAACCCGCTGCCAGCCCACGAGTCGCCGCCGTACACGCCCGTCTGGTCGGCTCCCTGCTGGGTGCCGCCACTGGTCGGGTTGCCGTTGTAGACACGCAGCGTCCACGGGCCGAATCCTTGCGCGGTTGACGGCGTGATGGTCGCGGTGCCGCTGGACTCCGCTGCGTCCACGACGTTCGTGCCGTCCGTGAGGCGTGCGTAGTAGCCGGTGGGGAGCGAGGTGACGAGGATGTTGGCGCGGGTGTAGATGGCAACATCGTCAATGTTGTCACTCGAGTTCGAGACGTTGCTGATTCCGCAATACCCCGTTGTGCGCGTGGTATCGGTGACACTGATGCGGAGCGTGCCGCTCCCAGTGGCCCCAGCGGTCGCCCCGGTGTAGACCTTGATGCTCGAACCGGAGAACTCGATGCGGACGATGGTGGTGGACGCGTCTGTCGCGTCTGAACCTAGAGCGGTAGTCCCGCCATTGACCACCCGAAGTAGCGTTATCCCGGAGGTTCCATTGTTGTAGAGCGCGTATGCGTTGTAGCCATAGTGCCCGTTGCCGCCATCGGAGCGAAACACCAACGTGCCGTACAGCCCATTCGGGCGGAACTCCACCGCTCCGTTTCCCGGGTTGGCCCCCGTGGCGACGACTACATCGTAGGAACCGTCAGCGTTATCGCCGTCCCGCGCCGTGTTGGACACGATGGAGTGCGCGGTGCCGTGCTTGTTGAGCCAGTTCGCCCCGAGCGCACCGTTCGCGCGGTTGAAGTTATCGATGAATCGTCCTGCGGTGGTGAGTGAAAGCGTCACGTCACGTCACCCCACATCACATCGAGTAGCGCCGTGCGTGGATACCGGCGGCGATACGGAGAGCCGGTCTGAGCGTCCTGCGACGGGTAGAGCACATCGAACCCCGCCCACTCGTCATCCGTGGCAACCACCAAGTAGGACACGTCGCCGCCAAACTCGCGTTGGTCATACCCGCGAGCGCACGTCGGCTCAAGCGCGATGGCGGGCGTCATCACGACGCCGAGTCCGGGCAGTTCAGCAGGCACCAACTCACACGAGTAGTAGCGTTCGATGAGTGCCATCTAGCCCACCTCCGCGTGTCCGCGTGTGATGTTCATGTGCGGACTCCTTGCTGGCGGTTCCCGCCTCATGAACACCGCGACGCTCGGTCAGCGCCCGGTTTCGCGAATGTGTGTGGCGGCCATGGGGCCGCGATGGGCTCTGGAGGCGGGGCGGACGCGAGGGATGAACCCAGGCGCCCGCCCTGCCGGGAGTGCTACGAAACGGCGTTCAGGTACGCGACGAAGTGGTCCGGGTCGGCGAGCACGAAGCCGTACTCGGCCTCGGCCAGTACCGCGACCAGGTTGTGCTCCCACAGCGAGACGAGAGAGCCGCCGATCGTGACGGTGGCTTCCGTGGAGACGGAGTAGTTGATGCCACCGACGACGCCCCATGCGGCCTTGCTCCAGTCGCCACCGAATCCGAGCGTGCCGGACGCGGTGTCGCCGATGCCCTGGCCGAGCATGGCCGGGCGGCCGATGATGTTCGAGTACACACCCTCGGCGGTCGAAGCCTGGAGCAGCGGACGGTGGTTGTCGTCCACGGCGTTGAGCAGGAGCGGCTCTGCCTTGTCGTCGAACGCGAAGCCCGTCAGGCGCTTCCCGTCGGCCACGAGCAGGGAGAGGCCGGACACGATGTCGTTGTAGACGGTCGTGCCGGTGCCGAACTCGACCTCGTGCACGGTCTCGGCGATGTGGTGATCGAACGGGCCGGTGCCGGTCCCGTCTCCACCGAGGTCGTAGAGCGCGGCGTAGTCGAACGCCTTGGCGAACGCCTCAGCGAATGCGGCGTTGCGGGAAGTCGCGTAGCCGCCCGGATTGGCGCGCACGACCTCGGCCGACATGACCGAGATGCAGGCGATCTTCTTGGGGACCATCGAGAGCAGGTCGAGCGTGCCGTTGGACGCGGCCTTGAGCCCACCCTCGTCGACCCATGCGGCCGTCGGCTGCGTGAGCATGAACGGAACGGACTTGCCGTTCATACCGAGAGGAACCTGACGCGCGAGGCGCTGGACAACGGACTGTCGTGCGACCTCATCGAAGATGGGAGCGGACATCTCGGGCGTGAGGAATCCCTCGAAGCCGCTGATGGTAGTTGCGGCGGAGATCGCCATGGTGTTGCCTCCTGTGAGTGGTTACTTGATGCCGAGCTTCTCGATGACCGCCCGCGTCAACGGGTCGGTCGAGGTCGGCGCGGATCCTTGCTGCCCCTGTCCGAGCGTCGGCCACGTCGGCTTCTCTGCGGTCGGCTCGGGGAGCGCGTCCGCGAACGCCTTGACCTTGGCCGCGTCCACGTCGCCCTCATCGGTGAGGAACGACGCGGTGTTGAGCCCGCCGAACAACGCCTCGAGCTTGGTCGGGTCGATGCGGCCCGCGACGGCTGCCTTGAGTTCGGCAGCGACGAGCTTGCTGCCGGCCTCTTTCAGCGCCTCGGAGCGGCCCGCTGCCTTGGCCTCGGTGACGGCCTTTTCCTGCTCCGTCATCTGCGACGCCTTGAGAGCGTCGTAATCCTTGGCCTTCCCGGCGTTGGTCGTGGCCCTGTCCTCGTTCTTCCGAGACAGGGCCTTCCACTTCTCGACTTCGGCTGCCAGGTCTGCCGGTTCCGTTGCGGGTGCGGCGGGCGTTGGTGTGGTGGGCGTTGCGCCCGGGTCGATGGTGGGCGTGGGCGTTCCTTCTTCGGACATGGGGATACCTCCCGTTTCGGGGGACTGTTGGCCGTTGCGGCCAAGGGGAATAGAGCGACGGGCGTTGCGCCCGGTGATGCCTAGAGGTCGGCGGGGCCGCGGAACGCTTGGTCGGCCCATCCAAGCACGGGGCCTATCTCGCCGTGAGTGTTCACGCGCACGCCGCGCATGGCGGACTTGTTGCCGCCCGAACCGCTGGAGAAGTCGCTGTAGGCGACGCCCTGCTCTTCGAGTTGCGCGAGTACGTCGGAGGTGCGTTCGTCGCGGATGGACTGCATCGCGTCGGCGTTGCTGGCGTAGACGGGGGCAACGTCGCAGTTGCAGTTATCGTGAATCGGCATGAGGTCGGCCTTGTGGTAGAGCTGGTCCGCGGCGATCGCGCACAACGCGCAGGATTCGCCACCTGAGAGCACACGTTCGTAGCCGATGATCCGGTCGTCTTGCGAGATGCGCTCGAACGACTGCCGGACGTTGGACATCTGCATGTCCATGTTGACCATGCTCGACAGGCGTTGGCCTCCGATCCGCACCGCCTCGTCCAGCGGGACACCTTGCGAGAGCTGGTACCAGACGGTCTGCGCGGGCCTACGGTAAACCTCGACTAGAGGTACACCTCGAAGCTCGGTAGCGATCGCGGCTTTCGGCGGTACGGGCATCCCGGCGATGCGGGCGATGGAGTCGAGGTAGGCGTTCGTGAGCTGCGCCGTCTGCTTCTGGCCGCTCTCCACAAGGGGGACTATATTCGCTACGAAGCGGTCGATGTCCGCGTCACGCCACGAGCCGAGTCCGTTCCATGTGCGGAGCGCGTAGGCGTCTATCCGCTCCCGGACCGTCTGTAGCGCCCTCTGGTGCGCGAGGATGATGCGCTTCTCGGCCTCATACGCCATTGGGCGTCACGGGCGCGGAGCCCGGCACCGGCGGTTGCGGACCCAGCGAGGCCTCCAGCAGTTCGGCGAGTATCTCCTGCTCCATCTCCTCGGCTTCCTCGGGCGAGTAGCCGAGCACCTTCGTCCAGATCGTCTTGCGCGGAACGCCGGCCGCCTTGAGCTTCGATGCGGCGTCGGCCCGCTCCGCGAGGGAGATGGACTCGGGCGAGAGCCACAGCGTCTCGATGTCGGTCACGTTGGCCGTGACACCTTGGAAGCGCAGCGCCAGCGCCATGACCTGGTTCCAGCCGTAGGAGGCGCGCTTGATGCGGTCCCGCACCTTGGCGATGAGCTGTTCGGACATCGCCCGCGCACCCTCGGCGGACTGGTTCGCACCGTCAGGCATGAGCGCGTACATCGGGGTACGGGTGGCGGCGGCGAGGTCGCGGATGTAGTCCTTCACCGCGGCGAGGACTTGCTGGAAGTCGGTCGTGCCGAGTTCCTTGAACTCGACGCCCTCGGGCACCATCCACACGTTGCCCGCGCCCGGCTTCATGGTGGCGGTCATGTCGACCATGACGGGATCCCCGGCGGAGTCCAGTACCGGCTCGCCGGCCGCGTTCAGCTCGACCTCGGCGTAGTTCTCGGAACCGGACAGGACGCGCTGGCGGTACGCCTGCATGGCGATGATCACGAGCGTCTCGAGGATGGTCCAGTTGATGCGGTCGAGCGTGTCGGTGTGGCGCTCAAACTCGCCGACGCCGTTCTTGTTGTGGAAGCAGACGACCGGCACGACATCCGCGAAGTCCTTGGGCCAGTACATCGGGTTCATGCCCGGTACCCAGTCGAAGTTCTCAATGCTCGGGACCAGGCGCTCGACCGAGTGCTGGTTGTCGCGGGTCGCCACGTAGACGGCGCCCGGCAGGTAGAGATACGCGGTATCGAGGCCCGTGGTGGCGTCGCGGTAGAGCTTGAGGGCCGCACGAGCGCGAGAAGGTCGCAGCGGGTCCGGGTCGACGATCATCAGCAGCGGATCCTCGCGCGTGACAATCGGGATGCCGTCAGCACCCGGAGGCCCGACGATGGCGTACCCGTCACGGAGCCCGAGCATGTCGGCGTGAATGTCGCCGGCGAACGTGTCGAGCTCGTTGTACGACCAGATCTTGAGCGCCTCCTGCGAGAGCCCCTTCGCGTCGCCGATGCGGAAGCCGGACGGGCTCATGCGCTCCTGCGCTGCTTCGACGACAAGCTCGCCGAAGTTCACGCGCGCCTTGCGCTGGAAGTTCTGGTACGCCTCGCGCATCCCGTGCGCGCCCTCGGGCAGCGGCGCGTTGCCGTCCATGTAGGAGGCCAACACCTCGAGCTGAGGGTTGCGGACGCCCATGGCCAACGCGAGCCGGTTGAAGTACCAGCCCGGCGACTGGAGCTCGGTCGCTTCGATCGACACGGCGTGCCTCCTTGAACTTGTGTGCTCGCCGTTTCGGCTGTCGGGTATTGGTAACTTGACTCTGTAACCGTTCCGTGCTACAATCCGTTGTGACATATCATCGCAACAGAAGGGAGAGGCCATGCACGAGCAGTCGGAGATACCGACGTTGGTGTCGGCGCTGGTCGAGGAATATCTGGACGTGGAGCGCGCGTGGAAAGAGGGTTCGGCGGTGGCGCGCTGGTACGAGCCCGACAACATTCAGGCATGGTGCCGCAAGCTCTCGGTGCTGGCCGCGTTCGTGAAAGAGCATGAGGACATTCGCGTGACATGGAAGACAAGCGGCGTCGGGCAGATACTCGTCACGGTGTCGCGATGAGCGGCGACTGCCCGACCTGCGGCGGGGACGCATCGCACAATCGCGGAGTGAAGCGCGAGAACAACCCGTACTTC
>Ga0209124_10000237_pt1 | contig 37960 bp, 31 predicted proteins | sample BarGraIncu01122A_FD_184502 | JGI IMG/M metagenome (GOLD analysis project Ga0209124, IMG submission 184502) | Arctic peat soil microbial communities from Barrow, Alaska - Barrow Graham LP Incubations 011-22A (SPAdes) (version 2) | ecosystem: Environmental > Terrestrial > Soil > Wetlands > Peat...
ATTCGCCCACTGACGCAAGCACGCAGCAGTGGGATAGCCAAGCTCGACTACCGTTCGTTTATATGCCATTCCGTTCTTTTTCAAACGCATCAATGCTAGCTTCTTTTCTTCTTTGGAAAACATGGCGGACCTCCTGTCCTAGTGTCCAGGATTATGTCCGCACCCCCCATTCCACTGGATCAGATTAACGATGCATTTACAATCAAGGGGCACAAAGGAAAAATGATAATTAAGCCTTAAGGCAGCCATTCATGTGAATCCGCAATGCAAGAAGGAAAAAGAATGAAAAATCTGTGTGTATTTGATATTCAACGAACGGCGTATCATGACGGACCGGGAATTCGAACCACTGTCTTTGTAAAGGGATGTCCGCTGAATTGCGTCTGGTGTCACAATCCTGAATCCAAAAAATTCGAGCCGCAGCTGGCGTGCATATTTAATAAATGTACGTCCTGCGGTACATGTGTAAAAGTATGCAAAAGCGGCGTGCACTCCATTGAGAACGGTGAACACAAAATCAATTTCTCAAAATGCACTCTCTGTGAAGCGTGTGTCAAAGCATGTCTTCCCCATGCCATGAAAATTTACGGCCGGACCGAGACACCCAATGAATTGGTTGAGACCGCTCGAAAAGACGAAGCCTTCTACAGGACGAGCGGCGGCGGACTCACTGTAAGCGGCGGGGAACCCATGGCACAGTTTGAAGGAACTATGGAACTGCTTCGCGAAGCCAAGGCGGCCGGGCTGCATACCTGCCTGGATACGAGTGGTTTTGCCCCGGAAAAAAACTTTGAGGCTATTATGCCGTACGTTGACATTTTTCTGTTTGACTACAAGATGTCCGATCCGGTAAAACACCGGGAATTTACCGGTGTTTCAAACGAGCTGATTTTTTCGAACCTTGCCTTTTTGAACCGGAGCGGCAAGGAGATCTTTTTGCGGTGTCCGATTATTCCCGGTATAAATGATAATGATGAACACCTTTGGGAAATTGCCCGGCTGTCCAACACGTACCGGCACATTTCCCAGGTAAATATTATGGCTTACCATGAAATGGCTGCCGGTAAGGTCCGGCAAATCGGAGAGAGTTATCCGCTGGCTCATATCAGAACAATGGAACGAAGTGAAAAACAGAAAATCTATAAACGTCTCACAGCAATGGGGTGTGCAAAATTGTCGGAGAGCTGAATTCAATTGCTTAGCAGTTGAAAAAATGAGGGGATACAATTATGTATTTTTATGAAGAGTACAGATCGAGAAAAGTAAAAGACTATGGCAACGGAATTCCATTCAATAATGAATCGCGCCTTGATCTTCCTTCGGTATTAGATGAGATGGAAGCACTGACGGAAACGCACAAGCGGTTTTGCAAGGCTCCTCCGGCTATTCTTGAGGCAGAATGTTTTAAGGTCCAGTTTCCGGCGGCCATGCTTGATATCGCTGATAATGATTGCCTGGCAGGACGCATGGATGTACTTCCCCTCGGAATTGGCCACCAGTACACAAACGGCGAGTTCGGTTTTGTTATAAACAAACCCTGGTTTCATGCCGCTCTCGGCGACGAAAAGATTACGGATGAGAATAAAAAGCGGTTGACTGCTGTCTGGCAGTACTGGCTGACAAGAAATACCATTCAAAAGATAGAAGACTGCCAGCCCCCGGAAGAAAAGAAATATATGCATTTCCAGGATTGGAACAGCGGCGCTGTGTCGGTACTTCCTTCGTACCGGATTGCCGGTCTGAATATTGATTACGATAAATTGCTTGAACTGGGAATTGCCGGCCTGATTCATGAGGTTGACAGACAAAAAGAATACCATCATACAGAATGTGCGGATTTTTTTGATGGAATACATAGCTCACTTGAGACGGTTGCCGCCGTTTTTGTTTGGTATGCAGAACAGATCCGGGAGAAAGCATGCACGGGAAAAAACACGGCTGCTCATGTAGAATGGATTGAAATGGCCCGCATCTGCCGTAAGCTATCCCACAGACGCCCGGAGACTTTCCGTGAAGCGCTGCAGTTAACCTATTTGTATTCACTTGTTGCCGGAACATGCGAATGGGGCCGCATGGATGATTATCTTGCAGAATTCTATGCCCGTGATGTCCGCAGAGGTATTTTGGATGATGAGGAGACGATCCGCCTCCTTAGTTCCTGTTGGAGACTCATGATCGCAAAGGAACAGATTACCGATGACCGTGTCATCATAGGGGGACGCGGCCGTAAGCACGAGGTAAATGCGGACAGATTGGCCCTGCTTATGATGGAGTCGACCCGTCGTGTTAAAGAAATAGTTCCTCAACTGATACTTCGTTTTTATGAGGGCCAGAACCCGGCTCTATATGAAAAAGCACTTGACTGTATTGGCGAAGGCTGTACATACCCTATGTTGTACAACGATGAAGTAGTTATTCCCGGTGTTATGAAAGTATTCGGCATCAGCGGGAAGGAAGCAGAGGACTGGATGCCATTTGGCTGCGGTGAATTCATCATTAATCACCGCCGTATAAACACACCGAACTCATTTTTGAATTTGTCGAACATATTGTTGGGCACAATCAATAATGGTGCTGAGACAGGTTTTGATGTGACCGTAACACCGGACCGCGGCAATTTGTGCAGTTTTGAGACGTTTGAAGATCTTTATAAAGCATATGCAGCCAATGTTGATGACTTGATGGAGATCGGGGCGGCTATTCAGGGCAGGACTTATGCAGGACTGCGTAAGGATATGGCAATCAATCTGATATCTGTCCTTTATGATGACTGCCTTTCCAGGGGTAAGGGGCTAATTGAAGGAGGGGTAGCCGGTTTGGACGGCTGCTGTGAAATGTACGGCCTTGTCACCGCATCCGATTCCCTGTATTCGATCAGGAAGCTTGTATACGAGGATAAATCAATCACCCCCGAAACCATGATTTCAGCACTAAAAGCAGATTTTGCAGGGTTTGAAAAAGAGCAGGCAATGATGCTTGATACCGCAAAATACGGAAATGATATCAGGGAAGCAGACGAGATGATGGCTCGCGTACATGAGCTGGTATGTTTCAGTTCCCTGAGTAAATCGGGAAAGTACGGAATCGATCGATATACCATAGTAAACATCAATAACAAAGGAAGTACCATGCTCGGACGTTTCACGGGGGCGACCCCAAACGGCCGTAAAAAAAGCGACTCACTAAGCAACGGCAATAACCCGACTTCCGGTATGGACAAGAACGGCATGACGGCTTTCCTGAAGTCATTACTTAAGGCGCGTACGGATATCCATGCCGGTGTGGTACAGAACATGAAATTCAGCAAAGAGGTATTCTGTGATTTGCGCGAAAAAGTGGCGAAGCCTTTGTTAAGGACATATTTTGATAATGGCGGAGCCCAGGCGATGATTACAGTGATTGGGAAAGAAGATTTGGAAGCCGCGATGATCGATCCTGCAAAATACGGAAACCTGATTGTTCGTGTCGGAGGATTCAGTGCTCACTTTGTTGAACTGGACCATGATATCCAGACGGATATATTGAAGCGTACGATATATTGATATTCTCCGGGCAGGCTGATTGAACGTTCTTGATAAGAGCATAGATTTGGGATAAAATAAAATGTCAAGTGAACAAACAATTAGAAACTGCAGGGGAGACCAATGAAATTAGTTAATCAGCAATTAATAAAAGATGCAAATTTAAAGATGCTCTATAATTTTATTCATTCGGAGGATGGAATATCCAGGACAAAACTGGCCAGACTGTCCGCTTTAAGTAAGACGACTGTGTCCACTCTGATTGATGAACTGATCAACAGGAATTTCATATATGATTCAGGGGCTACCGTGTCTGAGCTGGTTGGCAGGAAGCCAAATAGCCTGCATGTAAAAAAGAACAGTTATTACGTAATTGATATTGTCTGGATAGATGACAACGTCGATGTCTACCTGATTGATATAGCCGGCCAATCCGTATATGAAGAGCATATGCTGATAAAAACAAAGGACACGTACGTCTCCCTGTCAAAGAAATGCATCTTCGAATCTATTCTTACAAAAGTATCACAGGATAGAATCCTGGGGATATGTGTAATTGTCTCGGCTATGATAGACAAAAAAAGCAAAGCGTTTTATTCCACTACTTTAAGCATATCTGAAAATGACCAGGCTAACCTGATTAAAGAACTGGGATCGATTTTTAAGAATTTCCCTGTCGCACTGCTGAATGATACAGCTTGTTATGCCTATGCCGAAAAGGTCTATGTCAAAATTCCGGAAGCAGATTTTGCCTTTATAAACTTTGGACACGGTATTGGCGCCACACTGTTTATCGATAATGAAATGGTTGGGAATGCAGGCGGAGGATCTACGCAATTCGGGCATTATTCGGTAAATCCTGAAGGCAGGTTATGTGTGTGCGGGAACAGGGGTTGCCTGGAAGCTGAAATGGGAGAGACTGTATTAAAGGAAAGGATATCGGCACAGGGACACAGTGTTTTCCTCGATAACCTGGATATCATTACATTTGCTGAGCTTGGGAAAGCGGCAGAGCATGGTGATATGATTGCGCAGACTGTCATTAAATCAATGGCAAAAGAACTGGCATATGCAATCAGCAACCTGATCAGTATAGTAAATCCTAAGGTTATTATTTTAGGAGGGAAGAGCAGGTATCTCGGCGACCTGTTTATATGCGAAATCAGAAATCAGTTAAAGCATTATGGTTTCCGGAGAATGGTGGATCATGTTGAAATATGCTATTCCAGGCTGAATTACGATTCTTATCTTATCGGGGCAGCAAAGTATTTTTTTGACACCTATTATCAATTTACCGATAACACATCTGACAAGTTATTTATTGGTTAATCCCCTCCCCTGGATGAATTGTACTGAACACGCACGGCTTTCAAAAATAGCCGGACAATAATTGCTTATTTGGCTTGACTGGATATGTCTGGCATGTTAGAATCTCAATTAGTAAGGTGGGTGGACAAACTAACTCCTGAAAGAAATCTTCTTGATATATGGATCGGATAGAAAGCAATTATTAATTTCTATATGCCGCGCTGATTATTACAAAGGAGGACTTTTATGAACAACTATCCAAATCTGTTTTCCCCAATCAAAATCGGCAATATGGTTTTAAAGAATCGTATTGTGCATGTACCGACAGACAGCAGCTCGTCCAATGCAGATGGTTCGGTCAGTGAAAGGGATATCCATCATCATGCGGAAATTGCTAAAGGCGGTGTAGGCATGTTAATAGTCGGGGCAACAACACCTGACAGCAAAACCGGCAGGCCTACAGTTACGGGTCTTGTTGCTGACAGCGACAATTTTATTCCTGGACTTGCAAGGCTGGCTAAATGCATCCAGCGCTATGGCTCCAAAGCTGTATGCCAGCTGCAGCACCCCGGCAGGCAGGCGGCACTGCCCAGGCACAACTACATGTCTGCAAATGACAGGGTAATCAAACTCCCCTGGTCAGCCGGGCATGAAATTGTATATGAGAATGCATCTGAAAAAGGGAAAGCCGTCCGTGCCATGAACACGGATGAAGTACTCGATATGATCGAATTATTTGCAGAGGCTGCCTGGCGGGTAAAAGCTGCCGGCTTTGATGCGGTCGAGCTTCATGCGGCACACGGCTATCTTATCTCGGACTTTATGAGCCCATATCTCAATTACAGGACGGACCGGTTTGGCGGAAGCTACGAAAACAGGATGCGTTTCCTGCTGGCAATCATATCCAAAATTCAGGATAAATGCGGCAGGGATTTCCCGATCCTCGTCCGCTATTCCGTTGATGAGTGGGTGCAGGGCGGCCGGGACCTGGAAGAAAGTAAACTTGTGGCCAGGACGCTGGAAGACGCAGGGATTGCAGCCCTCGATCTTAGCCAATGCCTTCAGGAAACACCGGGTGCAGGCTTTGATCCGATGCAGTACCCGGAAGGCTGGACCATGTATGCATCCGAGGCTATTAAGAAAATTGTAAATATTCCCATTATTAACAGTCACTCATTAAGAAATCCGGATTTCTGCGAGCAAATGATTGCTGAGGATAAGACCGACATGGTAGGCCTTTCACGGCAGTTACTGGCGGATCCGTACTGGCCGCTGAAAGCACAGATGGGAAAAACGAAAGATATCCGCAGATGTATTTCCTGTCTTACCGGATGCTGGCAGGAGTCTATGATGGCTAAAAAGGAAATAACGTGTGCCATAAATCCGGCTTGCGGGCGTAAAGAGTTTGATGAGATGAAAAAAACTGAGAATCCGTTGACAATTGCAGTAATTGGCGGCGGGCCTGCCGGCATGGAAGCAGCAAGGCGGGCTGCAGTCATAGGCCATAATGTGACACTTTTTGAAAAGAGCAGGGAACTGGGCGGTGCGATCTTAGGCTGCTGCATGGTACAAGGCAAAGAAAAGATGAAATGGTACGCAGACTGGCTCAGGGAGCAGATCGTGAAATTGCCGGTAACAGTACGTATGGAGACAACTCCGTCTGTTGATGACCTGCGCAAATTTGATTGTGTTGTAAATGCAACAGGTGCAAGTTCATATGTTCCTGAGGGTGTATACGGCAGTGTGGAAACCATACTTGGTTTTGAAGAAGTTATTGCCTGCCCTAAGGTGAACTGTGAATACCATCCAGGCGGACGGAAACCGGTTAAGGTTGGTGAAAACGTTGTTGTCTGGGGCGACGGATATCCGGCTATCGACACGGCCACGTATCTTGCTTCCATCGGCAAAAATGTCACAGTTATTACAGATAAGAAGGAATTTGGAATCGGGACCGAGGTCATTCATATGTATGTTACAAGGAAGCGCTTCCGGCAAACGGATGCTGAGGCACTGAACAGTAAGCCATATAAGTATCCCGTAAAGGTTATAGAGAACAGCCGTATCAGGGAAGTATTGGATAAAGGGGTCCTGGCAGAGAATAAGAATTTCGAAACGAAGGTAATCGAGTGTGATGATGTTGTAACCTGCCATGTCCGGTCAAATAACAAATTTTATCAGGAACTGCAGTCTGCCGGTATAACGTCCTTTAATATCGGTGATTCATCAATCCCGAGTAATCTCTCCCACGCAGTCCGGGAAGGGGCAGAATTTGTCCTGAATATAGATAATACTTTTATTGTAAATGCCAACGGTGCAGTGGTTAATGATATGCCGCTGGAAGTCCTGGGATTGCTGAAATGACTTCGTTCTGAGTTGTAAAGAGTCAACTGACTTTTGCATATAGGAATCTGCTTATCTCAAAATTACACGAGGAGGAAGAAAATGAAAAAGCGTTTTGGAACAGGTTTAATTGCCGCTATGCTTACAAGTGCCCTTTTATTGGGAGGCTGTACGTCAGCAGAGACTGTTAAAACCACAAGTGCTGACACAACGAAAGCTGCCGCACAGATAACCAGCAGCGTAAAAGACGAAACAACTCCAACCTCTGCTCTCAAAGAGATTGAAATCGTATTCCTTGAGGGTACGGATGGTAATTCATGGAGAACACAGTGTGAAAATTCCATGCAGACCCTCGCTGATCAATATATGGCGGACGGTACGATTACCAAGTACAAATTGCTGGTTGCCAATAATGATCCCACAGTACAGATTCAGCAGATGGAGCAGGCAATCCAGGATAATGTTGATTTGATTCTTATTAATCCTGTTACAACGACCGGATTAACAGCTACGATCGACAAAGCAGTTGCCAAGGGTATCCTTGTCATGTCGCTTGATCAGCATATTACTCATCCGGATGTTATAAGTGTCACAAATGACCAGTACAAATGGGCAAAGATTCAGGCGGACTGGTTTGTTGAACAGCTGGGCGGAGAAGGCAGAATATACAGAATGGACGCAATAAAAGGCGCCCCTGCGAGTGACATCCGTGAACAGGCATATAATGATGTCCTGACAAAATTCCCGAAAATAGAGACAATCGCCCAGGATTATGGTTTCTGGGACGAGGGTAAAGGCAAACAAATCATGACACAATGGCTTTCTACTGATGCCAATTATGACGGGATTTTGTGCCAGGATGGATTGGCTGTCGGTATTCTTGAAGCGATTGAGGATGCAGGAGCTAAATATCCTAAAGCAATCACATCAGACGAGTACATCCAATACTTGAAGAAATGGAAATCAATAAATGACAAAAACCCGGACAGTCCTTTGAATGCAATCATTGTTGAGAACCCGCCGGCGATTGGAACATTGGCTATGAAAATTGGTGTCCGTCTGCTTTCCGGTGGCGTTTTAAAAGAGGGTGCACTTGTTTCCGATCCGATTGACCCGCAGAGTAAAAACGCCATTCTTTACAATCCCACAGTAGTTATTACATTGGATAACCTCGATAAATATGTGGAAATGTACAAGGATGCACCTGATTCTGCCTATATAGATACGGAAATGACAGATAAAATGGTTGATCAGTATTTCAATTAAAGTTTTGCATGTTTAGAGGGATGGGCTGTCTTGGGCAGTATGACCTGCTGTACAGCGACAGCCCATTCTACAGTACAGAATTACAGAATAAACCGGGCGGAGGGATTCTGATTGTTAGAGGCAAGAAATATCAGTAAACGTTATGGACAGACGACCGCACTGGATAAAGCAGAATTATCAATGAGGCCCGGTGAAATTCGTGCCCTGCTTGGGTCTAACGGCTCAGGCAAAAGTACTGTCGCCAAGATACTTGGAGGACTTGTTAGTATGAACAGCGGCGATATAACTATTGACGGAAAGCCGCTTTCAATCCATTCAGCTAAAGATGCTTTAACAAATGGGGTTGCACTGGCATATCAGGATTATAGTTTAGTGGATGAACTGACAGTTGAAGAAAACTTATTTTTGAACAACGCAAATGTTACAATGCTGGGATTTATTGACCATAAAAGACGCGATACCGATACACTCGAAATTCTTGAACGGTTCCATCTGGCTGTCAAACCGCATACTCTTGTAAAGTCCCTGGATGAATCGGATAAAAGCCTGTTGGAAGTTGCAAAAGCGTTAGTCTTTCATCCCCTATACCTGATTCTGGATGAAGTTACGGCCTGTCTGCACAAAGATCAGGTACTGATATTATTTGATATTTTGAAGGATGAAAAAGCAAAGGGATTATCTATTCTTTTCATATCCCACAGGTTTGATGAAGTATTTGAATTATGTGATACAGTAACAATATTCAGAAATGGATGTACAGAGTATTCCTCTGCATTAAATAATCTTACCAATGACGATATTGTTTTTTATATGACAGGGCAAAGGGAAAATGCCTGCCTGCAGCCTGCCCGGATAATGAATAATACGAAGGCCGGGCCTATCCTTTCGATACAGAATCTGTGTGTCGGAAATCAAGTGACGGATGTTTCACTCGATCTATTTCCGGGAGAAATCCTTGGCGTCTGCGGCCTTCAGGGGCAGGGACAAGGTGAGTTCCTGCGGGCTGTCTATGGTTCAAAGAAAATCACACAGGGAAGCATTGCCTATAAAGGCAGGAAACAATTGAAATTAACACCTGAAATCTCACTTAAATCCGGAGTGGCTTTTATTTCCGGTGACCGTGATTCCGAGGGTATATTTCCAGATAGAAGTATTTTCGAAAATATGAATATCAGCCGGTCTGCATTAAGGTTCATTTTCAGCGGTATCAGATTTAAACAAAGCACATCAAAAGCAGAGAAAATGATAAAAATGCTGAATATCGTTACAGGCGGGATGTCACAGCCTGCCAGCAGCCTGTCCGGAGGAAATCAGCAGAAACTGATTTTTGCCCGGAATTTATTACTTGATATTTCAGTCCTTATACTTGATGATCCGACAAAAGGCGTAGACATTCATGCAAGAAAAGAAATCCAGGAGATTTTGCGGAATTTAGCCGCAAAAGGGCTGGCCTGTATCTATTATTCAAGTGATTATAAAGAGCTTGCTGCAATTTCAGATAGAATCGCAGTATTTTACGAAGGGACTATCACCAAAGAGTTCAATAATGTATGCGATGAAATAGAAAGTGATCTGGCAGCAGCCATGCTTGGAGCATCCAAGGTGGAGGTTATATGAACAAGAGAATCAGATCATTCGTACATAAAATCAGAAACTCCCCGGCATTTGGCCCCTATATAATGCTTTTTATATTAACAGCTATTAATTTAGTCCTTCAAGGTAAGAATTTTGCCAATGTTTCCAGCATAAATTCCCTGTTTTTAGTCAATACCCCACTGATACTGGCGACAATTGCACAGGCGGTCATTATTTTCAGCGGAGGGATAGACTTATCGATCGGGGCGACTCTCTCTGTAGTAAATGCTACTGCTATTGTGCTTGGTACGGTTATGCCGATTCCGCTGGCGTGGGCTTGTGCCTTCCTGGCAGCAGTTTTACTTGGTGCCGTTAAGGGAAGCATCGTTGCCTATTTACGGGTTCCGGCTATCCTTGTAACATTTGCACTCTCTTTTGTACTCGAGGGAGTCGCACTTCTGATATTGCCGCAGCCCGGCGGTACAATCCCGTCCTCAATCTATAGTGTTTACGGCGGTGTATTTGCTGCTGTCATTCCGATTTCAGCGCTCGTGATTATATGTGTTTTGATTTTCTGCGAAATTCTGAATAAGCGGCCGTTAGGTGCCCAAATGAAAGCTGCCGGATCGAATCCAAGAAGTCTGTATATCGCGGGAGTAAATGTCCAAAAAACCAAAATGAAAGCATATATAGCAGCTGGTGCAATTACCGGTATAGCAGGGTTGTGCCTGACAATACTTGCTTCCTCCGGTGACCCGAAGATCGGCAATGCATTATCGCTGAATACGATAGCCGCTTCCATTCTGGGCGGCGTCAGCCTGAGCGGAGGATGGGGTACTGCAGGCGGTGCGGCATCCGGTGCCCTATTCCTGGGCGTCTTAAATAATCTGATTTTCTATATTTTCAATAATGTTATTAAAAGCTCTACAATCGCCGGAATCAAATTGAGCTATCTTCAGCAACTCCTGACAAATATAATTATCATTCTGGGTCTTTGCAGTTCTCTTTTGGCACATTTAAAAAAGAATAATAGCAGGAAGGGGCATAAGAATATAAATGAAAACAAGTGACAACAGGAATCGTATGGCAGAGCTTGCTCATAACAACACTTTTGTAGGGATAATTATGGTTTTTGTTATGTTTCTTATAGGTCTCTCCCTTAACCGGAATTTTCTTTCCCCAAATAGCGTAGGCAATATTTTTACCAATGCATCGTTACTGGCATTTGCATCATTAGGACAAACATTAGTCGTAATTTCCGGAGGCGTCGACCTGTCCATTGCAGCATGTATATCGTATGGGGCGGTTGCGTCCGCGCTTATTATGAAAGGCGATAACAGCAACATTCCGATGACATTCCTTGTACTCTTAACGGTAGGGATACTCGTCGGGACGGTTAATGCTGCAGGCATTATTTATGCAAGGATACCCCCGCTGGTAATGACGCTGGCAGTTGCCAATGCCCTCAATGTTATACAGCTTATTTCCTGCAATGGTTCACCGACGGGAAGCCCGGCACCGGCAATAAAATTCCTGGGAAAATACAAGCTGACATCGTCTTTTTCCCTGATTACGATTTTACTGATAATCGTTGCTGTATTTGTGTATTTTACACTCAAACATAATGGTTATGCCAAACAATTGTATGCTGTTGGAAATAACCGACAGGCAGCGTTACTGGCAGGCATCAATACCAACAGGGTATTATTGATTACATATATCATTTCAGCTGTTTTAGGCTGCTTCACGGGTATGCTGCTGCTTGGGTTTATCAATTTTCCTTACATTAATATGGGATCGTCCTATGGAATGCAGACGGTTGCCGCAGTTGTAATAGGCGGCGCATCATTTGCCGGAGGCCGCGGCCGCTTTACAGGAACCGTTATCGGTGCGCTTGTACTGATTATATTATCCAATATTCTAATTGCTGTTCAGCTTGATGATGCTGTGAAGAGTGTTATTAACGGATTGGTGCTGCTGGCCATTTTGATTTTCTATACAAGGGAAAAATCAATTCGACAGTAACGGGTCAAATCGCAAAAAGCATGATGTTATAAAACAATCACGGGAGGATATGAAATGAAAAGAATAATAGGCGTCAATTCAAATTGTTACCATGGTTATTCAATTGATGATGCAATTGACGGCATTCAGGCAGCAGGATTCCACTACATTGAACTGACAGCCACCAAAGGCTGGACGGAGCATGTATTCCCGTCGCAAAGCTTTACTGAACTCCTGCGCATTAAGAATCGCCTTGAAGAAGCAAAACTAATACCTTTTGCTCTGAGCGGACACTGTAACCTGATGGATAAAGAACGGCTGCAGGATTTCATTTCCAATATCGAACTGGCATCCTTCTTCAAATGCGATTATGTTGTATCGTCTGTCGGTGAGGCGCATTTGGAGGATAAGACTCTGCTGTCCAATATTGCAGCTGCAGAAAATATAAAGGGACTTATTCCCATATTACGAAAACACAGGATGAAGCTGATGCTCGAAACACACGGCGGCCACGCAACAGGGGTGGTCCTGAAGGAATTAGTCGACCTGATACATTCTGAATGGGTGGCGATAAATTATGATACTGCGAATGTTGTTTTCTATGCAGATGCCGACATAAGGGAAGATTTATCGGCTTGTGCAGATCAGGTAGGATATCTGCATCTCAAAGACAAGTACGGTGCATCAGATGAATGGAATTTCCCGGCATTAGGGACCGGACGCATCGATTTTCCGATGATATTTGATGTGCTGGAGCAGCATCATAATATGTCTCCGTTTAGTATTGAAATTGAATTTACAAAAGCAGGCGCGAAGAATGTTCAGGAAATCAATCAGGCAGTTAAAACATCTGCAGATTACTTGAAGTCCTGCGGTTTTGAAATATGAGTAATAATGAAAATGCCTATATAGGGGAGGTCTATTATGATTAACATTTGCCTTGTGGGTCTGGGAGGCATGGGGACGGTACACTGGAATAACTATAAATATATAGAAGACTGCAAAGTTGTTGCTTCAGTGGGCTGCTCGGAGAATGACAGGAAAAATGCCGGGGAATGGGGTATTCCTCTTTTTTCTGATATTGAACAAATGCTGGATGCAGTACACGTTGATGTAGTTGATATCTGCACACCAACATTCATGCATTATGAACAGGCGATGAAGTCATTGTCGCGGGGAGTACATACTTTTATTGAGAAACCGATTTCGCTGCACAAGGATCAGGCAGTCAGCCTATATGATACGGCAGAGAAAAATAGTGCCATCCTTTTTGTTGGGCAGGCAGTGCGTTTCACCAAAGAATATAATATATTGAAGGAATTAGTTGCATCTGAGAAATACGGCAAAACATTGGATGCTTCCTTTGAACGGCTGTCTGCAGTACCACGTTGGGCGGTAGGCGGCTGGATGTTTGACAAAGATAAAAGCGGGCATCTTCCCTTTGATCTCCACATCCATGATTTGGATCTGATTATCAGCATTTTTGGAACACCTGCCGGCTATTCCTATACAAGTGCCGGAAACAAAGCTAAGGAATACAAGGAACAATACCGTTTTACATATAAATATGATGACTTCAATATTTCAGCAGAGGCTGCCTGGTTTAATGCCGACATCCCGTTTACGGCAAGGTGGCGTGTGTATTTTGAGAATGCTGTCGTCATTAATAATGGAACAAATGTAATAGCATATCAGTTTGACCATGAGTCGTTTATTTTCGATACAACGGAAAAAAGAAAAATAACGACCGGTATCAATGTGCCTCCCACGGCCATGTACCTTAATGAACTGAATCATTTTATTACGTGTATCCGCGAAAAAAAATATTCCGGGATTATTCAAAAGGATGAAATATTTGCTGTTTTGGAGATTTTGGAAAGTGTTTCATTTGGTATGTGAAATGTTGCAGCACGAGGGGGTGTTGATATGAAGATCCATGGAATTGATATTACCTGTCAAAATGCACCGAAGCTTGATCCGGGATTTGTGCCGATCAATAAATTTAATGTAGAATTCCTTAAAACCGCAAGAGAGCCTTTCGCGATCGCCATTGAGCGTAATGACAGGCAAACCAGTACTTACTATACCTTTGTTCGCGGCACCTCCGAAAAAATGGAGGCAGATATCTATTATATTGACCGCTTTATCAAAAATGCCCTGTGGATGAAAGGCGGTTTCCGGATTTATGTATGCGGCAATGATACTGTCTTTCGCAGCATCAAAAATGCATATGCATCCGACGGCTCACGCGCATTTGATTATGCGTTCATGTCACGGGTTTATGAGCAGGAAATGGAAGTCCTCCAGGTGTCTCAAATACCTGCCGCTGATGAAACATCGTACGCAATCGGCCGGCATCTTAACGGCTGCCGCATAGGGTTTGATGCAGGAGGAAGCGATCGTAAAGTATCGGCGGTCATAGATGGCGTCGCGGTATACAGTGAAGAAGTCGTTTGGTATCCGAAAGTAACGGCAGATCCCGACTATCACTACAATGAAATCGTATCTGCTTTCCGTACCGCTGCATCCCATATGCCGAGGGTCGATGCAATCGGCGTCTCGTCAGCAGGTGTATACGTTGCCAACCGGACCATGGTGGCATCGCTTTTTCTTGCCGTTCCTGAGAATCTTTTTGATTCGAAAGTAAAAGACATCTTTCTTATGGCCGGCAGGGAGATCGGAAATGTTCCTGTTGTTGTATGTAATGACGGCGATGTAACGGCCCTGGCCGGTGCAATGGGTATGAATACCGGCAATGTTCTCGGTATCGCAATGGGGACCAGTGAAGCTGCCGGATATGTTGACAGCAAGGGATATATAACAGGCTGGCTGAATGAGCTGGCTTTTGCTCCGGTTGATGCCTCACCCCATGCGATGGAAGATGAATGGTCCGGTGATATCGGGTGCGGCGTCAAGTATTTTTCACAGGATTCCATTATCAAGTTGGCGCTTCGCGCCCATATTGAACTGGACTGTGCCCGGACAGCGGCAGAGAAGCTCAAGGTTGTCCAGGAACTGCTGGAAAAAGGTGACCACCGGGCAATAGATGTATATGAATCCCTTGGAGTCTATCTCGGACATACCCTCCCCTTATATTACAGCATGTATGGCTTTGAGAAAGTTCTTTTGCTGGGCCGCGTCATGGGCGGAAAAGGCGGCAATATGATCCTGGATACCGCACGCAAAGTGCTTCAAGGGGAATACCCGCATATTGCAGCAGGGATTTCGGTGTCACTCCCCGATGAACAATCAAGACGGGTGGGGCAGTCAGTGGCAGCTGCAAGCCTTCCGGAAACATAAGGAGAAAAGTATGCTCATTAAGAACGCTATGGTTTTCTCAGCAGATCATTCCTTTCAAAAACAGGATGTCCGATTTGACAGTCATGTTCTCGAAGTAGGTTCTGTTGCCGGAATTCCTGATATCGATGCCGACGGTTTCTACCTGATCCCCGGTTTGATAGACGTGCATACGCATGGGGCAGTCAATTATGACTTCAGTGACGGTTCTGCAGCGGGCATGGATCGGATGTCCCGATATTATGCTTCCTCTGGAGTTACATCCTTCTGTGCGACCACAATGACAGTACCGGAAGATGACCTGATGAAAGCAATGAATTGTATCCGTGATTTCAAACGTCCTGCTGATGGCGCACGCTGCATCGGAATCAATCTTGAAGGGCCTTTTCTTTCCTATGCAAAACGCGGGGCGCAGGCAGCAGGCAGTCTGCATCTTCCCGATGCGGGTATGTTCGACAGATTGAACGAAGCTTCCAATGGCATGGTGAGACTGGTAGGTATTGCGGCAGAGCTGCCGGGAGCGATGAATTTTATCAGTGAAGTGTCAAAAAAATGTGCTGTGTCTGTGGCTCATTCAACTGCCGACTATAATACAGCGATGGAAGCATACCAATGCGGTGCGACACAGGCAACCCATTTATTTAACGGTATGAATCCACTCCATCATCGTGATCCCGCCGTCGTCGGGGCAGCCTTTGACAGCGGCGCTTATGCGGAGCTGATATGTGACGGACTGCATATCCATCCGGCAGTCATTCGTATCGTATTCCAGTTATTCAGGGAAAAGACGCTGCTAATCAGTGATTCACTTCGCTGTGCAGGCATGCCGGATGGGAATTATGAATTGGGCGGACAACCAATTCTTGTAAAAAAGGGCAGGGCTGCGCTGCTGGACGGCACGCTGGCAGGCTCATGTATCAGCCTGCTGAAAGCGGTTCAAAATGCAGTATTATTCGGCATTTCCCGTGAAAGTGCAGTCTGTGCAGCAACGGATGCGCCTGCAAAAGCAATTGGTGCTGACTCATTACTGGGATCCATTGAGGTCGGCAAGTTTGCCGATATGTTGATTTTGAATCAGGAATTCAATCTTGTTACGACCATCATTAATGGAAAAGTTATAAATTAAGTACCGGGGACCGGAAGAGATATTTCAGAATTAAATTGAGCGACTTTTATACATGAAAGGAAAATACTATGAAAATTATACAGGCAAATGATTATGCAGACATGAGCCGAAAGGCCGCAAATATTATTTCAGCTCAGGTTATCCTATTTCCTCAAAGTGTGCTTGGACTTGCGACCGGATCTACGCCCGTTGGCGTGTACCGTCAATTGGTTGAATGGTACAGGAAAGGTGACCTTGATTTTTCTAAGGTCCATACAGTGAACCTGGATGAATACTGCGGGATTTCTCCGGATCAGGAGCAGAGTTACCGGAATTATATGGATAAGAATCTTTTTAAGGATGTGAACATTCCCCGGGAAAATACTCATCTTCCGGATAGCCTGGCAGCGGACTTTGATATAGAGTGTGCCAGATATGATCAGTTAATCAGCGACTTGGGAGGGATTGACCTCCAGCTGCTGGGAATTGGTCACAACGGGCATATCGGTTTCAATGAACCGGGTCAGGCTTATGGCAAAATGACCCACAGGATTCGTCTGAACCCACTTACCATTGAAGCCAATGCGCGGTTTTTCACATATGCATCACAGGTTCCCCAATATGCTCTGACCATGGGCATCAAGGCTATCATGCAGGCTAAAAAATTATTAATGGTCGTCAACGGGGAAGACAAGGCAGAAATCCTGTATCAGGCACTGAACGGCCCGGTTACCCCGTCTGTTCCGGCTTCCATAATCCAGCTGCATCCGGATGTTACCCTTGTCGCAGACAAAGCTGCCCTGCGAAAGCTGTGTTTGTAATACCCGCCTAAAAGGGCAAACGATTGCCGTAATCTCAGAACGGATTTCATTTTAAACACCGGTTCGCGGCGTGCATCATCTCGTGCATCAATGATTTATTCGACAGCCCTGTCTTTGTGCAACCTGCAGTAGTCTTTCGGTTCAACTACTGCAAGGTGCATAAATGCAGGGCTTTTCTATGGGTTATTCTCCACAAATACGTTCATTGCGATCTGTTTTCACCGAAGCTACAATGACTCCATCAGCAGGGAGCACAAACGGTTATCACCCAGGTGCAGCACCTGACACAAGGCAAAGAGGTCTTTTCGGACTCACGGCGTACAGCGCCAATGTGAAGAAGAAAGGACCTTTTTTGATTCGCAAGGAGGTTACATTGATGAGACAAGTTGCTATCTATGGTAAAGGTGGAATTGGTAAATCGACTACAACGCAGAACTTAAATGCCGGTCTGGCCGAAATGGGCAAGAAAATTATGATCGTCGGCTGCGACCCTAAGGCTGATTCAACCAGACTGATTCTCGGCGGTCTTGCACAGCAGACCGTACTCGACACACTTCGTGAAGAAGGTGAAGATATCGATCTCGACCTGATTCTCAAACCGGGGTACGGCGGAATTCGCTGCGTTGAGTCCGGCGGACCGGAACCCGGAGTCGGGTGTGCAGGACGCGGAATTATTACCTCTATCACGATGCTTGAAAGACTCGGCGCCTATACGGAAGATCTTGACTATGTTTTCTATGATGTTCTCGGCGATGTCGTCTGCGGCGGATTTGCAATGCCGATCCGTGAAGGCAAGGCGAAAGAAATATACATTGTTGCTTCCGGTGAAATGATGGCACTTTATGCCGCAAATAATATTGCCAAGGGCGTTATGAAATTTGCCAATACCGGCGGTGTCAGGCTCGGCGGAATTATCTGCAACAGCAGAAATGTTGACGGGGAAGATGAGCTGGTCAGTGCTTTTGCAAAGGAACTGGGAAGCCAGATGATCCACTTCGTGCCGCGTGACAACATGGTACAGCGTGCGGAAATCAACAAGAAGACAGTTATCGAATTTGATCCGACATGTAATCAGGCCGACGAATATCGTATGTTATCCCGGAAAATTGACGGCAACGATATGTTTGTCATCCCGAAGCCCTTAAAACAGGATCGCCTGGAAGAAATTCTAATGGAACATGGATTGATGGATATTTAAGAATAGGGGAAAGCAGAAGTCTGCCGCCCCGGATGCGTCAATTATAATCATTGCCGCAAATTCAGTAAATACAGGAGGATTACCCTATGTTGTTAGTCAGAGCTATTATCAGACCCGAAAAAGTCAGTATTGTCCTTACCGAGCTGCTCTCTGCAGGATTTCCGGCTGTTACCAAAATGGATGTTTTCGGACGCGGACGCCAGAAGGGCGTCAAAGTCGGAGAAGTACATTACGATGAAATACCCAAGGAAATGCTTCTCTGTGTTATCAAAGATGAGGATAAGGACGATATGGTCAAAATTATTATGCGCAATGCGAGAACCGGTGAAAAAGGTAATTTCGGTGACGGCCGTATTTTCATAAGTCCTGTTGAAGATGCCTATACAATCAGTACCGGCAAACAGGGACTCTAAAGGAAGGGAGGTGGCATTGCATGAAAGAAGTCATGGCATTTATCCGGCAGAACAAAGTCAACCGGACCAAAGAGGTGCTTGCCGAAGCGGGTTTTCCCTCGTTCACCTGCAGAAAATGTCTCGGACGAGGAAAAAAATCGGTAGATCTTTCATTGTTCAAAAATCTGATTGAGGATGGAGAGATTCCGCTTTCACAATCGGCTGAATCCCTTACTGAGTCTTCCCGATTGATCCCCAAGCGTTTTTTTACACTGATAGTCGATGATACGGAAGTGCAGAGGGTTGTTAAAACCATCATTGACGCAAACAGTACCGGGAATCCCGGCGACGGAAAGATTTTTGTCATCCCGATCCTCGAATCCTATCGTGTGCGTGACGGCGGGCAGGATACGGATATGGATACGTCATATTAGAAGGAGCTGATAATATATGGATTCAAAAGGAAGAGTACTCGATAAGTATAGTGCGAGAGTATTTAAGAACAGGAAGGAACACGTTCTGGTTAAGGAGTCTGGAGATGTACCGCAGGTTATCGCAGCCAATACACGCGTTATTCCCGGCATCATGACCCACCGCGGCTGCTGCTACGCCGGATGCAAGGGCGTTGTCCTGGCACCGATCAAGGATGTAGCAGTCATCACACATGGTCCCATAGGGTGCGGTTTTTATTCATGGGGAACCCGCCGCAATAAGGCAAGACCCGGTGAGGACGGCAAAAATTTTGTTGAGTACTGCCTGTCAACAGACATGCAGGAAGCGGATATCGTTTTCGGCGGAGAGAAAAAGCTTCGTCAGGCGATTAAGGAAACAGTTGAGATTTTTGATCCCGGTATGATTATGGTATGCTCCACCTGCCCGGTCGGACTGATCGGAGATGATATTCATGCAATCGCCGCTGAAGCGGAAGAGCTTTACAAAAGACCGGTCATGGCTTTTTCCTGTGAAGGATACAAGGGAGTCAGCCAGTCCGGCGGCCACCATATCGCCAACAACGGTCTGATGAAAAGAGTTCTCGGAACCGGAAGCGGAACACGGATCAAGCATGCGATCAACATTCTCGGTGAGTACAATATCGGCGGAGACGGATGGGAAATCGGCCGTATTCTGAAGAAGTGCGGCTATCATGTCGTCTCTGTTATGACCGGCGACGGATCCTTTAAGGAAATGCAGGAAGCACACACTGCCGAACTGAATATAGTACAGTGCCACCGGTCGATTAACTATATTGCAGAAATGCTCAAGACGAAGTTCGGTACAGACTGGATCAAAGTGAATTTTATCGGTGTGGATTCGACCGCTCAATCCCTTCGTGACATGGCACTCTATTTTGGAGATCAGGAATTGATCGATCAGACGGAAGCAGTCATTGCCGAAGAGATGGAAGAAGTCGCAGCCGATATGGAATATTACCGCACACGCCTCAAAGGCAAGACAGCCGCCCTCTATGTCGGCGGTTCCCGTGCCCACCATTACCAGAAGCTCCTCCAGAATTTCGGGATTGATACGATTCTGGCTGGATATGAATTTGCTCACCGTGATGATTATGAAGGCAGTGAAGGGAAAGCAGATATCAAAGAAGATGCTGACAGTAAAAATATTGAAACCATTACTGTCAATCCGGATCCTGAAAAGTATCATCTTCGCCTTACCCCGGAACAGTTTGAAGATCTGAAAACCCGGATTCCGCTCGATACCTATTCGGGAATGATTCATGACATGAAAGACGGAGCCGTTATCGTTGACGATCTTAACCATTTTGAGACCGAAGAGTTCCTGAAACTACTGAAACCCGATATTTTCTTCTCGGGTATCAAAGATAAGTATGTGGCCCAAAAAGGCGGTATCTTGTCCCGTCAGCTCCACTCTTATGATTACAGCGGTCCGTATGCGGGATTCAAAGGTGCTGTGAATTTCGGAAAAGACGTCACAATGGGAATTTACACACCGGCCTGGGGCTTCGTAACACCGCCCTGGAAACATACACCGATGCTGGTCGGAACTTATGGAGGTGATATCTGATGCAAAACATGACACCCAAAGAAGTATCGGAAAGATCGGCACTTCGCGTCAATCCCTGCAAAACATGCCAGCCTGTCGGTGCTATGTATGCTGCTCTCGGCGTACACGCATGTATGCCGCACAGTCACGGCTCACAGGGCTGCTGCTCCTACCACCGCACGTATCTGACCCGTCATTTTAAAGAACCTGCCATTGCATCGTCTTCCTCTTTTACGGAAGGCGCATCGGTCTTCGGCGGCGGAAGCAACCTGAAAGCATCGGTCAAAAATATTTTTGACATCTATAACCCGGACATTATCGCCGTACACTCAACCTGCCTTTCTGAGACCATCGGAGACGATCTGAAGTCTTTCATCCAGGACACCCCGATTCCGGAAGGTAAGTATGTAGTACATACGAATACGCCAAGCTATGTCGGATCCCACGTAACCGGATATGCGAATATGGTCTCCGGCTTTATCAAGTATCTTTCCGTGAAAACGGGTGTAACCAATGGCAAGGTAGCTCTCATTCCCGGCTTTATCAATCCCGGCGACATGCGTGAAATCAAGAAAATAGCAAAGCTCATGAATGTACCGTTCACGATGCTGCCCGACACAAGCGGTGTCATGGATGCACCGATGACGGGTACCTACAATATGTATCCGAAGGGCGGAACTACGATTCCCGACATCATCGGTCTGGGCGACTGTAAGAAGTCCATCGGCTTCGGTGAATTCGCCACAACGCTCGCCCTCGAAGATCTGCGGAACAAGTGCAGGGTACCGTTCGTGTCGCTTCCCCTTCCGATCGGTATTGCCAACACGGACGCCTACGTTATGGCTCTACAGGAGGCCGGTACATCCGAAGTGCCTTACGAACTTGAAGAAGAACGCGGACAGCTCGTTGACGTCATTTTGGATGCTCATCCCTACTTTGACAACAAAACGGTTGCCATTTACGGTGATCCGGATACGGTTCTAGGCATAGCGGCTCTTGTACTTGAAATGGGTATGCGTCCGAAATACCTGGTTACCGGTACACCCGGCGAAGCCTTCGTAACAAGAGGCAAAGAGCTTATGGCACAGTACGGCATGGAAGATGCAGTCATTAAGGCAGCAGCGGATCTTTTTGAATTACACCAGTGGATCAAGAATGACAAAGTCGATCTGATGATCGGCGGAACCCATGGTAAAACGATCGCACGCGCAGAGGACATTCCTCTGGTACGTGCCGGATTCCCGGTTCTTGACCGATACGTCCACTCCTATATCCCAATTGTCGGATACCGCGGCGCCCTCGCCCTCGTTGAAAAAATTGCCAACGCCCTGATGGACCGTCAGGATCGTGACTGCGCGGATGAAGATCTGGAAATGGTCATGTAACCAATCATTTGCCGATGTGCAGCATCGTACACTTTATGGTTCTGCGCACCGTCGTGTGAGTCTCCTTCGGATACACACGGCGGTGCAGCCATAAGGACAGGAAAGAAGGAGAGGTGAATAGATTGAAAGATTTATCGAAGACACCATCCGGCGTACATCTCCTTGAGGAACGTCAATCCTCCATCGTCCGGACAAAACATAATACAGTAAACGAAATCAGCTGCGATACGAACAGTGTGTCCGGTGCCGTAAGTCAGCGGGCCTGTGTATACTGCGGCGCCCGCGTTGTCTTAAACCCGATCACTGATGCTTTTCATATTGTGCACGGGCCTATCGGGTGTGCAAGCTATACATGGGATATAAGGGGAAGCCTTTCAAGCGGCGATGAACTTTACCGCAACAGCTTTTCAACAGACATGAAAGAGACAGATATCGTTTTCGGCGGAGAGAAAAAATTGTCCGCTGCGATTGACGAGGTCATGGCGGTCCATGCACCCAAAGTCATCTTCATTTATTCCACCTGCATTGTAGGCGTCATCGGGGACGATGTCGCAGCCGTGTGCCAGGCAGCCGAGAAAAAATACGGAAACCGTGTGATTTCCGTGAAAGCGCCCGGGTTTGCCGGACACAAAGCAATCGGTTATAAAATGGCGTGCGACGCGATTCTATCCCTAATCCAGCCTTTTTATAAAGCGGATGCACCGAAAAAAGGTGTGAATCTGCTCGGTGATTACAATCTGGCCGGTGAATTCTGGCTGGTTAAAAACTATCTTGAAGAAATCGGTGTGCATGTCATTACGGGTATCACCGGAGACAGTAGTTACAAAAGCCTTTGCGCAGCGCCGTCTGCCGGACTCAATCTGGTACAGTGCGCGGGGTCTTCCCACTACCTGGCCAACCTCATGGAACAGGATATGGATATCCCGTGGATCAAGGTCAGTTTTTACGGTGTTGAGGATACTTCGACATCACTCATCCGTATTGCGCAGGCGCTTTTAGATCCGGAAATGGAACTGAAAGCACGTGCGTTGATAGAACGGGAAACAACACGTGTTGCTCCACGTATGGCACAGGTCAGAAAAAACCTCGCCGGTAAGAAAGCTGCAATTTATGTCGGCGGCGGCTTTAAAGCGATATCCCTGATCCGTCAGTTCAACGAACTCGGTATGGAGACAGTGGTTGTCGGAACGCAGACCGGAAAGAAGGACGATTACGAAGTGATCGGGAATCTGGTTTCCGAGGGTACGGTCATTCTTGACGATACCAATCCGGCCGAACTTGAACACTTCATGAAGGATAAGGGTGCCGACATCCTGGTCGGAGGAGTCAAAGAAAGACCCCTTGCATACAAGCTGGGCATTGCTTTCTGCGACCATAACCACGAGAGGAAGCACCCGCTGGCCGGGTTCGACGGTGTCATCAATTTTGCTGAAGAAATAAATTCTTCACTCAACAGTCCGATCTGGAAATACATGGGGTGACATAAGAAAAGGATTGCAAAATCCTGAATTGATCTGCAGTGAAAGGGGAATAACAATATGGCAAACGGAAAACCGGTTCTGGTAAACCTGACGACCAATCCTTGCAAGATGTGCATGCCGATGGGTGCTGTTACTGCTTTTTACGGAATCAAAGGATGTATGACGCTCCTTCACGGGTCACAGGGCTGCAGTACATATATCAGGCGGCACATGGCGACCCACTATAACGAGCCGATTGATATTGCATCTTCCGCACTGACAGAACATGGCACAGTCTACGGCGGAGAAGAAAATCTGGTCAAAGGACTGGATAATCTGATCCGCGTCTATGATCCGGAAGTAATAGGCATCGCAACGACGTGCCTCGCCGAAACCATCGGAGAAGATGTTCCCCGCATTGTTGAAAAGTTCCAGGCAAACCATACCGGGAAGCCCGTGACAATTATTACTGCTGCCTCGGCCGGCTATTCCGGAACGCAGTATGAGGGCTATTTCCATGCACTTCACGCTGTTGTGTCTGCGGTTTCTACAAAAATGGAAAAGCACGATGCGGTTAACATTATAACCGGACCGATAAGCCCGGCAGATACGAGATTTCTCAAAAAACTACTCGACGAAAGCGGACTGACCTATATCCTTCTTCCCGATCTCTCAGAGAATCTCGACGGCGGCCATGATAAAAAATACGAGAAACTTCCTGAGGGAGGCACTTCGATTTCCGATATTGCACGGATGGGCGGGAGCCGTCATACCCTTGAACTATCGGTATTTGCAGAAGAACGCTTCAGTCCGGGTGCCTTTCTTTCTCGACATTTTGATGTACCGATGACACGTCTGCCGCTTCCGGTCGGACTTCGCGATACGGATGCATTCATTGAAGCAGTTCGCTCCCTCGGAGGTGTGTTTTCACCGGAACTGCAAAAAGAACGCTCGCGTTATCTTGATGCGATGATCGACGCTCACAAATACAATGCCAAAGCCCGTGCCGTGCTTTTCGGCGAACCGGATTTCCTGTATTCCATGGTCAGAGTATGTTGTGAAAACGGCATTATGCCCGTCGTTGTCGCTTGCGGAACAAAATGCCCGCCGCTGGATGCCAAAATCCGCGGCGAAATAAAGGAGCTGTCGGAACGGTTTTTCGACACCCCCTACACAATAATAGACGATGCGGATTTTGACGATATCGATTCTGCCGCGGTCATATATAAAGCCAATATCATGATCGGCAGTTCCGATGGACGCCGTATATCAGAGAAGAGGGAAATTCCGTTAATCAGGTGTGCCTTTCCCGTACATGATGCACTCGGCGGGCAGAGGGTGCGCATTCTTGGATATGAAGGATCCCTTACACTTATTGACGGTGTTTCCAATGTGATGATTCACCATACGGAGACGAATTTCCGCACGGCACTTCATCAGAAGTATTTCAAAAAACCGGAAAGCGGGAGTAAGCCTATGACGGTACTGACAAACGAAAAAAAGACTGCCACTCATCCATGCTACAACTGCGGTGCCGGAAAATATGCCCGTATTCATCTTCCGGTCGCTCCGAACTGCAACATCAGCTGCAACTACTGCCTGCGCAAGTTTGACTGCCCGAATGAGAGCCGGCCGGGGGTTACGACAAAGGTGATTACTCCCGAAGAAGCTTTCGCCCGTTATGTTGAGGTCAAGGCGAAAATGCCGAACCTCAAGGTTGTCGGAATTGCCGGGCCCGGTGAGGCGCTTGATAATTTTGAGAATACGAAAAAGACACTCGAGCTGATCCGGGCAGAAGACCCGGAAGTGACCTTTTGTCTTTCGACAAACGGCCTGATGCTGCCTTTTTATGCACAGCAGCTGATTGACCTGGGTGTAAGCCATATAACCGTGACATTAAATGCAGTCGACCCTGAAATCGGGGCAAAGATCTACCGGTATGTTGATTACCTCGGCAAGCGGTATATCGGAACAGAAGGAGCCCGTATCCTTTTGCAGAACCAGCTGACGGGTATCCGCTATCTGACATCAAAAGGCGTTATGTGCAAAATCAACGTTGTCATGCTCAAGGGAATCAATGAGGATCACGTGGAAACAGTTATTAAAGCCGTTCGCGATCTTGGCGTTACCATAACAAATATTATGCAGATGATCCCTGTAAAAGGGAGTGCTTTTGAGAATCTTCCCCTTGTCAGCAACCGCGAGTTGAACGAAATGCGCACGCAGTGCGGGGAATACGTCAAACAGATGTTTCATTGCCGCCAGTGCAGGGCGGATGCTGTCGGTACACTTGATCAGGATGAATCAGGAACACTGTTTGGCGGATGTCCTTCGGCAAAAGAAAATCCGGCGGCGGTATCGCTTGGCGTGAAATCTATTAAGGCAGGATCAGCGCCAGCGGATGCGGCGCGGCCGATAACAGAAGTGTCGCCGACCGCCGACACAGAAGAACCCGCAGCGCTCTACCGGGTGGCAGTATGTTCGCGAGGCGGATTCCTGGTTGACCAGCATTTCGGGCATGCCAAAGAACTTCTTATCTATGAAAACAGAAATGGAGAGGCAGTCTTTGTGGAGAAGCGCCGCGCTGTTCCCTACTGTGCGGGCGTGTCCGAGTGCGGCGGCGGTGGAGACGGGAGCGGGGACGGCACCGGCAAAGAGCAGGATGATCCTTTTGCGCCGCTTGATGATGAGAAAGACAGTAAAATGGACAGGCTCCTTGCCACGGTAACGGATTGCCAGTACGTACTTGCAATGCGCGTCGGGGAAAGCCCCCGCCGGCGCCTTAGTAATAACGGCATCAAGGTTGTCATGACCTATGATCGTATAGAAAAAGCGGTTCTGGAGGTAGAGAAGCTCTATGTTGAGCAGAAAGAACGAATGGAGGAAGCCATATGAAGAGTCCACAGTATCATATTTTCGTCTGCACAAGCTGCCGGACCAACGGCACACAGAAGGGTTACTGCCACAGCAAGGGATCGGTCGGACTGATTGAAACATTTATGGAAGAGATTGAAGACCGGGATCTTTCGTCAAAGGTGATGATAAACAACGTCGGTTGTTTTGGAATTTGTGACAAAGGTCCAATAGCTGTAGTCTATCCTGAAGGGGTGTGGTATGGTAAAATTACACCAGAGGATGTTGCCCGTATAGCGGAAGAGCATCTTGAGGGTGACACGCCGGTTGAAGACCTGCGTATCTGACTGTTCATGAGATCTAAAGAGGGATAAAGGGTGTTAACACGCCGTTTATCCCTCTTTTTGTATTGGAAGAGGTGTATATGATACGGCTTACTGATACTACTCTGACCCATATGCCGTCCGCGGAAAAGTATGATCGGGCAAAGATCTTTCGCTTTTGCAGGCTCCTCTATCTTGTCGGGGTGGATTATATAGAAATGCCGTCCATGATGTATGCCCGGATTATCAATACTGACTGCAGACCGGAAGAACCGGAACTTATATCACCGCATAAAGCTGACGCAGAAAACAACGACGGAATAGACGCGGGTTCTTTTGTCCTGCACATCGAACTGGATGAACAGATGCAGTCATTCCCGGAAATTTCTAAATTTGTATGCCGTTCCTGTGAGGATGTTACGGATGCCAGGCTTATAAATGAACGGCAAATTAATGATATTCGTGAAATTAACCGTCTTCGCGGCACGAGCCGTCTTTCCCGTGTAAGGGTGAAAGGCATGGACGATATACTTCTTAAAGACTATGTGCAGGTATTCTCACAGATGCAATCCTATCTTGGGAAAGAATATGAATTTTGTCCGCAGGACAGTTTCGGAATGGCGACAGCAACAGCAGTGGAATGGGCGAATCTGGGCGGGACCAGGCTGGTGACATCTTTCGGAGGGATTGGAAATTGTGCCCCGACGGAAGAAGTACTGATGGCTCTGCGTATCAACAAGAGACACCACCTGAATCATGATATGACGGTTATGCCGCAGTTAAAGCTGCTTGTCGAAGAAATGACAGGCGTTATGTTTTCCCCACAGAAACCAATCCTCGGTTCGAAGATTTTTCGGGTGGAAGCGGGGATACATGCTGACGGCATCGAAAAGGATCCCTATACTTACGAGCCGTACGAACCGGGTTCGGTCGGCACAACACGCGCCCTTGTCGTAGGTAAGCACTCCGGGACAAAGGCCATTGAAATCAAGCTGTCCCAGCTGCAAATCCCCTATTTCCATGATGAGCTGCTTTCTCTTCTGCGAAACGTACAGGCGGAAAGCATGCGGATCGGACGCAGCCTTACAGATGAGGAATTTATAATGATAGTCAGAAACACAAAATAGGTTATTATACAAAATTACCTGAAAGGAGGCTCGATATGAAAGAGAAGCGATTCATTGTCGACACGACTCTCCGGGACGGGGAACAGAGTCCGGGACTTGCCTTTTCTGTCGAACAGAAAGTCCGGATTGCGATGATGCTCGAAGATTTGGGCGTGTATCAGATTGAAGCAGGTATTCCTGCTCTCGGAGCCGCCGAAAAAGAGGCGATTATTGAAATCATGCACACGAAAAAGCACGTAACCGTTTCTGCCTGGAACAGGATGTCCGTATCGGATATCAATCACTCTGTCGAATGCCGCCCGGATATTATCCATATCAGTATGCCGGTATCCTATGTGCAGATTTATACAAAACTCAGAAAAAACAAGAAATGGCTTTTAAAAATGGCGGTAGAATGCGTTGCCCTGGCCCGTGAGCGAGGGTGCCGTGTTACAGCCGGGTTTGAAGATGCCTCACGGGCCGATATCGGATTTTTATTGACACTTACAGAACAGCTCGTCCGGCTTGGTGTCGAATATGTCAGGTATGCAGATACTGTCGGCGTCCTTTATCCAAGCCGGGCACAGGAAAATGTGAGGACTATTATTTCAAGTACAGGGATGCCTGTCGAATTTCATGCACACAACGACCTGGGTATGGCATCAGCCAATTCAATTATGGCTTTAAGGGGCGGTGCAAAATATGTGGACTGTACACTTCTGGGCATAGGTGAACGCGCCGGAAACTGCGGCCTTGGCAGGTTTCTTTTGGCAGCAGACGGTCTATACGATATGGGTGTATCCAAAAAGAAAGCAACGGTTGTTGAGGAACAGCTGCGTTCCTTACTGACCGGATCGATATCCTGATCATTGAAGCACAACAAGAAATTAATGAAAGACATAAGGAGACTTCCATGAATGAACAACACACCACCAGAACATTCCACACCGGTATCGGCGAGCTCCCGGACGTCAAAACATATGAGACATTTCCTGACGGCTCACTTAAATCCTGCATTCTTGATGGTCCCGTAACAGTCCGGACACCTGCCGGTGACTGGATTCCCCGCTGGACAGATGACGGTGTCCGGCGTAAATACAACAAATCCCTGTCGCTGTATCCGTCCGGATCCATCAGAAGCGTCGCGCTGCATGACCGGACACCTGTTGAGACCTCACAGGGAATCATTCCGGCAGAACATGTTGCCTTCTACGACAATGGTGCAATACACAGGGTATTTCCGTGCAATGGACGCATCTCAGGATACTGGACCGAAGAAGATGAGAAGACCCTCGCATCAGCCCGGACCGTTTGCTGGGGAGCACAGACTCTTACAGCATCGATTATGATATATCGTTTCTATATGTCGGGGAAATTAAGAAGTCTTACATTCTGGCCCGGTGATGAATATGAAATTATTACACCGATTGGTCCGGTTGCTGCGCGCACAGGAGTTTCCTTTTATGAAAACGGGACGGTCCAGAGCATCGAACCCGCACATCCCACCCGCATTCCCGGTGAAAATGATGTCCGTTATGCCTATGATATGGATGCGCCTGGACTTCACGGCGACAGTAACTCCCTGCGTTTTGCACCGGATGGAACCGTGATTTCCTATGTTGAGGAGGGGGTCAGCACAATGCCTCTTATGAGCCTTTGCGACGACTGCAGTGCATGTGAATCCGGGTGCAGTAAAAAGCGGGCATGATGCCTGTAATCAAAAATGGAAATACAGGATCATAAGACATAGAATCAGGAGGGCTCCGTTATGAAAAAGAAAATTGCCGTACTGTCAGATACATCCGACTCGCCGACGACACTGCCGTCTGCAGAAACCATTATTGTGTATGAAAGGGGAGAAATAGAGTGGCAGGAAATTTCCGGATTCTCCTTACTATCTTATGCAGCGGATACACCAAATGATCTCCGGCTTCTTTGCGAGGCAATATCGGATGTACTCGGTGATGTGAAAGTCATTCTTGGATCCGACATATCCGGAGCTTCCTTTTTTGCACTTAACCGGGTTGGGTTTCTGCTCTGTGAATCGGAAGGAATAAGCGACGCGTTTTTCGATGAGCTTTTCAGAGAACTGGACGCAGATAAGGCAGTGATGAGTATTGAGAAATCAAAAGCCGGAAATGACCCTGTGTCCGGTGAATCGAAAAAAACCATTACGGGTCCTCAGCCAGGTGCCCTTCCGGGACATTATTTTGTCAGTTTGAAAGATGTGCAGCAGTGCAATCCGCTGCTGTCCACCAAAAAAATCCTTCTCCCTTTTTTAAAAGAGACACCGTTTCAGGAACTCGTTATACTCTGTGACCATACACCGCCTTGGTTTGAGATATATCTGACACGATCAGGTCTTTCCATGGTAAGCAGGAAAGCTGACAGAAGCACGATCATGCTGACCGTAACACATGCTGTATGTGAATAGATAAACAGATGATTATTTTATACGGGATTCTTTGCCATTGCCGTCACATTCATTACCGTCATATTTTATCCATATATGGATTGTCATCCGCCTTCATACGACTTGAAGCGGCAGGATCGTTGTCATCAGGTATTCCCTTGAAATTACAATAATCACGGGGGGAAATACCAATAACCTTTTTGAAAATGCTGTTCAGGTAACTTTTTGAAAGCTGCATATGGCCGCAATTTCCTCGAGTGTAAGCACAACGTCCATTTTGCTGTACATATATCGGATCGCCTTTGTAAGGTGCTGATTTTGCTTGTCAATTTCCGACCCTTTTTCCCGGAGATAAACCTCCGACAGAATAACGGACAAAAGCTGGGATGTGTAGATAAAATTTCCGATCGTGTAATTTTTCTCCAGTACGCTGATCAGGAAACTGAACAGGGACTGAAGCCGGTCTCCTGCAATACCGCAGGGGGAATTTTGAGGAGAGTATTGCATTGTTTCAGCGGTCAATCAAGAAGCAGGAGTGGAAAAATCCCAATCCTTATTATGGGTCACGAATTTTCCGGTTATGTTGAAAAGGTTGGATCCAAAGTAAGCAAAGTGAAAGCGGGGGACCTGGTTACGGTAGATCCCAATGATATGTGCGGCAACTGTTATTACTGCAACAATGCAATGGAGCAGTTCTGCACGAATAATATTGGTATAGGAACGACAGTAGACGGAGGTTTCGTCGAGTACTGCAAAGTATGCGATACACAGGTATTCAAATACAAAGACGGAATTGATGCCGCTACGGCTGCCATGACAGAACCGGTATCATGCTGCAGCTGGCAAAACTTGCCGGTGCAGGCAAATTGATCCTCTCCGAACCGATTGCCGAAAAAAGGGAGCTTGGCAAAAAGATGGGAGCCGACCTGACTATTAATCCCCTGGAAGAAGATGCAGCCGCCATCCTGAAAGCAAACTGACTTCATCCTTTATTAATCCCTATACATTTGAAAGGGCAATTTCTTTTCCGGATTCCAGAAAATTGAATGTGAAGGACCTTATTACCGATATTGTCGATCTGGAAGATTCAATACAGGTATTTGAAGATAAGAAGTACAGGAGAAGCGGTAAGATACTGATAAATTCAGGCAATTAATACCGGGTGTATTATTGTGGAGAGAAGCCGATAATCGCTGCCTGGCAGCTTTTACCGGCTTCTCTTTGTTAACTCTTCTTTATTTGTGCATTGTATCTTTCAGGTTTTCATACAGGGAAAGATACGTCTGATAGGACTCCTGGTACTGCCGGTATTTTTCCATATCCGGAATATGCTCGCGTTTGATGACTACCGTGCGGGAAACCGCCTCTTCAAAATCTGCATATACACCCGTACCGACACCGGCTAAAATAGCCGCACCAAGTGTTGTCGCCGTATCCGATGACGGTACAACAATTTTTTTGCCTGTTACATCAGCCTTGATTTGTGTCCATACCCGACTGTTGGCTGCCCCGCCCATGGCGCATAGTATTTCCGCATGGGCTCCTGCATGTTCAGCTGTTTCCAGGTTATGCTTTAATGAAAAAGCAACTCCTTCCATGCTTGCGCGTATGAAATGCGCACGGGTTTTGGCAAAATCAATCCCGTAATAAACACCTTTCGCTTTACTGTCCCAAATGGGGGAACGTTCTCCCGCCATGTACGGAAGAAAGACAACGCCTTCACTTCCTGCAGGGATCTGTTCCGCTTCCTTATCCATTTCGAAAAAAGAACTCTTTTTGCTTTGCAGGGCGAGTACGCGCTCGGCGGCGCCAAACTCCTGCTCAAACCAACGGATGACTCCTCCTCCTCCAACAGTGCCGCCTTGTAAAAGCCACATGTCGGGGACGACGTGATAGCTAAGTATCAGACGGGGATCTGCCTGGTAGCGGTTCATGCAGATACTCATACCGCCTGCCTGGCCGCCCTGTTCCTGGGTCTCACCGGGGTGTATGACACCTGCACCGAGTGTCCCGCATGCAGCATCGAGACCGCCGGCGACAACGGGGATTCCCACAGCAAGGCCAGCCATTTCGGCCGCCTCCCGTGATACCTGGCCAACGACCTGGTGGCAGGGGAAAATGTCGGGAAGCATATCCATATCTATTCCAAGAAGATCACAGGCGGCCGGATTCCAGCAGCCTTTTCTCATATCAAAACACTGGTAGCCATACCCCTGGCAGATATCCTGGGTCATCACCCCGGTCAGCTTGTATACAATAAAGCTGTTGGACTGAAGGATTTTATAGATATTCTTATAAACTTCAGGCAGGTGTTTCTTGTACCATAAAATCTTCGGGAGCGTGTAGGACGGCTGCAGCGGATTGCCGCAGACCTCAAAGATTCTGTCTTCCCCTATGCGGTCCTTCAGCTCATTACAGATATCCAGCGCACGCGTATCCATCCAGATCGGAGTATTGCAGAGCACATTCCCGTCTCTGTCAACGGGTATTGCAGACCAGCTTTGTCCATCTATACCTATTCCGGATATATCTGCCGGATTAATCCCGCTTTCCAATAACATCATGCGGATAGCTCCGCAGACCGCCTGCCACCAATCCTCCGGATTCTGTTCCGCCCACCCCGGTTGAGGATAGTAGACCTTGTAGTCGCCATTCCCCTGGGCAGCGACTTGTCCGTCAGGTGTAAAAAGTGCTACTTTACAGGCAGATGTCCCTATATCTATACCAAGCAAATATTTACTCATCTTAAATTCCTCCTGGGATTATTAATCACCAAATTACTACAAACCCATTCAACTGTAAAGTCAGCTGCTTATATAATCCAGGTCTGGTATTCTGACAGTTTAATCAATATATTATAACGCCGATGCGGATCAAAGCATACCTTCATTTGAAGCGGAAAGTGCGAAGATTTTGGGACTCTTATTTCTCTTAACAAAATCTTAACGCCGACCGGCGGTTTCTTAACACTGTATGTTTCAATACCATGGTAAAACATGAGTATGACAGAAATGTAAGGAGATGAATTAATTATGGGTGGTGTACTGGTTTGTACGGGTGTCATTGCACTGGCACTGTTTGTGTATCTATTCTATGTTTTATTCAGAGGTGAGAAATTATGAATTATGAAGTGCTGCAGGATGTAGTTTTTTTGGTTTTCTTAATAGGCCTTTCCGTACCCCTTGGAATATACATATATAAGGTAATGACGGGGCAGAAGGTTTTTTTGTCACGTATTCTCCTTCCTGTTGAAAAGTGGATTTACAAATTAATGGGTGTCGGAGAAAACACGGAAATGAGAGCCAGGGAATACGCCGGCTCCGTTCTGATTTTCAGTTTTTTCAGTTTTCTGGCGGTTTTTCTGGTGCAGTTACTGCAGGGCATTTTACCGCTGAACCCGGAAGGCTTTGGCGGTGTCAAATGGGACCTGGCATTTAATACAGCGGCAAGTTTTGTCTCAAATACAAACTGGCAGGCGTATTCGGGGGAGACATCACTATCCTATTTTACACAGATGACTGCTCTTACCGTCCAGAATTTTTTGTCTGCTGCAGTCGGTGTGGCCGTTCTGTTTGCACTGATACGCGGTTTTATTTTGAAAAAGGAAAAGACAATCGGCAATTTCTGGCATGATCTTACCAGAGTCGTCCTATATGTTTTATTACCGTTGTCCCTGATACTGGCTATTATTCTGGTTTCTCAGGGTGTGGTACAGACTTTCGGTTCCTATAAAGAGGTAACTACACTTCAGGATGGAATTAAACAGGTAATCGCTTTAGGACCGGCAGCAAGCCAGATTGCAATTAAGCAGCTCGGTACCAACGGGGGCGGTTTCTTCGGAGTCAATTCGGCCTTCCCGCTGGAAAATCCGACAATGCTTTCGAACTTTCTGCAGCTTTTGTCGATTCTTCTGATTCCGGCTGCACTGTGTATCTCGTTCGGTAAAGCGGTCAAAGATAAAAGGCAGGGATTGTCAATTTATACAGCCATGCTGATTCTATTTGTCACATGTCTGGTGATCGTAACCTTCAGTGAAATGAGTTTAGCTCCTGTATGGAGTAACATCAGCGGATCCTCAGCCATGGAAGGTAAGGAAATCATACATGGCGTCGGAACGTCTTCCCTGTGGGCGACGTCGACAACGGCCGCATCCAATGGTTCAGTAAATTCAATGCATGACAGTTTTACGCCTCTGGCTGGTATGATGCTGATGTTTTTAATGCAGCTCGGCGAGGTTGTTTTCGGCGGTGTCGGCTGCGGTTTATACGGAATACTTGCCTTTGTCATTCTGACAGTGTTTATTGCCGGTCTGATGGTCGGGCGAACGCCGGAATACTTAGGGAAGAAGATTGAGCCGTTTGACATGAAGATGGTTTGCCTGATTGTATTGGTTCCCCCTCTGTGTACGCTGTTTGGAACAGCAACTGCAGTGCTGATGCCGGAAGCCGCAACATGGCTGACAAATACAGGAGCACATGGATTCTCGGAGATTTTGTACGCATTTTCGTCAATGTCTAATAATAACGGAAGCGCCTTCGGAGGGTTTGCGGCCAACACGGTTTTTGCCAATATTCTTGGCGGAATCATGATGCTGTTCGCACGCTTCGTACCCATGACGGCAGTCATTCTTCTTGCAGGAAATCTCGCCGACAAAAAATTGATTGCTGCCAGCGAAGGTACGCTTTCGACGAAAAACGTCCTGTTTGTAGGTCTTCTTCTCGCGGTCATCCTGTTGGTCGGTGCACTCAGCTTTTTGCCTGCACTTGCCCTGGGTCCGATTGCTGATTACATTACATCAATAAACTGAGGTGGACAAAATGAAAAAAGAAAAATTTAAAAAAGGTATAATGGGCGATGCCGTCAGACAGTCGTTCGTCAAACTGGCTCCGAAAGTGCAGATTAAAAACCCGGTTATGTTTGTTGTATATATTGGAGCGATTCTTACAACTGCACTATTCTTTCTCTCTTTTGCGGGAATTAAAGACGAAAATGCCGTTTACACTATCACGATTGCTCTGATTCTGTGGTTTACGGTGTTGTTTGCCAATTTTGCCGAAGCAATTGCCGAGGGCAGAGGCCGGGCACAGGCAGACAGCCTGCGCAGTGCCAGAAAAGATGTTAAGGCTAAAAAGCTAAAGACAAAACAAAAAATCGACGACTATGTCGAGGTTCTTTCCAGTAATCTAAAAAAAGGTGACATTGTCTATGTGGTTGCCGGAGAGCAGATTCCCATGGACGGCGAAGTCATTGACGGAGCTGCATCCGTCGACGAAAGCGCCATTACCGGCGAATCGGCGCCTGTAATCCGGGAATCCGGCGGAGACAGAAGTGCCGTCACCGGCGGAACAACGCTGGTATCGGACTGGCTGGTAGTTGAAGTGACAGCAGAAGCCGGTGAAAGTTTTCTCGATAAAATGATCGCAATGGTAGAAGGTGCCTCCCGGAAAAAGACGCCCAATGAAATCGCCCTGCAGATCCTTCTGGTTGCCCTGACAATTATCTTTCTTGCCGTGTCGGCAACACTTTTGCCATTTTCGAGTTTTGCAAGCAGTCTGATCGGTTCCGGCACAGCCGTATCGGTAACCAATATTGTTGCGCTTCTTATATGCCTCGCGCCGACCACGATAGGTGCATTGCTTTCATCCATAGGCATCGCCGGAATGAGCCGCCTGAACCAGGCCAATGTTCTTGCCATGAGCGGCAGGGCAATTGAAGCGGCAGGGGATGTAGACGTACTTCTTCTTGATAAAACCGGAACTATCACACTCGGCAACCGTCAGGCAAGTGAATTCATCCCGCTTACCGGAGTAACCGAGGAGGACCTGGCCGATGCGGCGCAGCTTTCTTCGCTTGCCGACGAAACAGCGGAAGGCAGAAGCATTGTAATCCTCGCAAAGGATCGCTTCGGTATCCGGGGGCGTGATCTTTCCAAGTTAAATGCTACATTTATCGAGTTTACCGCCAAGACACGTATGAGCGGTATTGACTATCAGGGAAACGAGACCAGAAAAGGTGCTGCCGATGCGGTAAAAAACTATGTGATCAGTAAAGGCGGTACGTACTCACAGGAATGCGAGAATATTGTCCGCCGGATTGCGGGCGAAGGCGGAACACCTCTTGTTGTCGCTAAAAATGATAAGGTACTTGGTGTTATTTACTTAAAGGATATCGTTAAAAACGGCGTCAAAGAGCGATTTGAAGATCTCCGTAAAATGGGTATCCGGACAATCATGATTACGGGCGACAATCCAATGACCGCTGCCGCAATCGCGGCAGAAGCAGGTGTAGATGATTTCCTGGCAGAAGCCACGCCGGAAGCTAAACTGGCATTGATCAGGGATTATCAGGCAAAAGGTCATCTTGTCGCCATGACCGGCGACGGAACCAATGATGCTCCCGCACTTGCACAGGCCGACGTCGCCGTCGCTATGAACTCGGGAACACAGGCTGCAAAAGAAGCCGGCAATATGGTCGACCTTGATTCGAACCCGACCAAGCTGATCGATATCGTAAGAATAGGAAAGCAGCTGCTGATGACACGCGGCGCGCTTACCACCTTCAGTGTGGCCAACGATGTGGCCAAGTATTTTGCGATTATCCCGGTCTTGTTTTTCGGAATTTATCCGCAGCTGACTGTGCTGAATTTTATGGGCTTGACCAGTGCTAAAACCGCCATTCTTTCGGCCATTATCTATAATGCGCTCATTATAATTGCCCTGATTCCGCTTTCCCTGCGGGGAGTTAAGTATACTGAAATGTCGGCAGGTAAGCTTTTATCCAGAAACATGCTGATTTATGGTGTCGGCGGCCTGATCGCACCGTTTATTGCAATTAAGGGTATTGATATGCTGCTGACCGTCTGCGGTCTTAAATAAGGAGGAGATCAACATGAAAAAAGAAATAAAGAAAGTCTTCCGGCCGGCTATAGTCTGCCTCTTGGCAATGACGCTTCTGTGCGGTATCATCTATCCTGCAGCAGTGACAGGCGTTGCACAGGTATTTTTCCCAAGTCAGGCAAATGGAAGTATAATAACAGTAACTCTCAAAGACGGCACAAAAGCAGATTATGGATCTGCACTGATCGCACAGACGTTTACTTCTGCAAAATATCTGATCGGCAGGCCGAACTTAACCGGCAGCACCGGGCCATCGAATTTTTCTGTTGTTAGTGAAAAGGAAGCTGCGCTGGTTAAGGAAAGGGTTGCATGGTTTAAGTCTCTGGACCCATCGAACACCGCGGACATTCCTTCCGACCTTATTACCGTTTCCGGAAGCGGAGTTGACCCGAATATTTCACCGGAGGCCGCCGCCTACCAGGTAGCACGTATTGCCGGGGAACGCGGTATCAGCGAAGATGATGTCAGGGCAGTGATAGCGAAATATACTACGGGAAGACTGCTTGGCTTCTGGGGGAATCCTGCCGTCAATGTTCTTAAGGTAAATCTGGTACTTGATGGTCTGATCTGATAATTGTGAAACAGCGTTGATGGTTTTTATACCCCTGCCGTGTCCGCACGGCAGGGGTTGTAGTATGTGAAAGGACGGGAATGATTTTATGCTGGAAAACGATGAAA
>Ga0209124_10000242_pt1 | contig 37154 bp, 25 predicted proteins | sample BarGraIncu01122A_FD_184502 | JGI IMG/M metagenome (GOLD analysis project Ga0209124, IMG submission 184502) | Arctic peat soil microbial communities from Barrow, Alaska - Barrow Graham LP Incubations 011-22A (SPAdes) (version 2) | ecosystem: Environmental > Terrestrial > Soil > Wetlands > Peat...
TATACTATTTATCAACCATTTATGCTCGCCGTTGTTAATAAAACACCTTGTTTTTTAAGTTTCACAATTTAGTCTATTATTTGTCATAATTATCACCTTTCATAACAATCTTTCGACCACTACTAATTTATAATCCAGCCATACAAAATCGAATACTAAAATTCCATAACTTTATGCCTATGGGAATCAACAATAAAATATCGGCTGCGTACGCTTACTATCTTACTTTAACAATAGAGGAATGGATTGATGTTTTTTCGAGGTCTGTTTACAAACACATCATTGTTGATTCATTGAATTATTGTATTGCGAACAAAGGATTGGAGGTGTATTGCTGGTGTCTGATGAGTAATCATTTACATCTGGTAGCCTGTGCAAGTGAAGATGGTAATTTATCTGACATTCTCCGTGATTTCAAAAAGTTCACAAGTAAGGCGATTATTGAGGCCATTAAGGAGGTGCCGGAAAGCAGGCGTGACTGCCTGCCTTGCCGGACAGGCAGGGATGTTAAATTTATTCTGGTATGCAGGGAAGAACAACAAGAAAATCAAGTATTTCAAGGTTTGGCAGGATGGAAACGATGCACAAGAAATTCACACGACTGCTTTTTTGGAAGAAAAAATGAATTACATTCACCACAATCCGGTTAAATCCGAGTTGGTTGCCAATCCAGAAGACTATCTTTACAGTTCGGCACGTGATTATGCTGGTGAAAAAGGGCTGGTTGAAATACTTTTCGCATAGGTATTTTAACGGATCACAGATCCACGATTAAGAGGTGCTGATTGCAAATCAGCACCAGCGGCTACCAACATTGTAGGTACATATTCGGAGGAGCTCAGTGTGTTACACAACTATGGAAAAGAGTTACATGATTCACACAGTGTGAAAGTTGCAACTCTTTCCTTTAAATGTGTAATTCCCCCCGGGACTAACGGATTTACATTTGCACCGTGATAATGTTGTCACATTTTTAAATTAAAAATAATGAAAACAAAAAAAGTATTATTAGTCTCAGCAATTCTATTTGCTGGATTAATGTCCGGTTGTAATAAAGATACCGGGATGAATTCAGCAATGAATCCAGCTGTTCTTTCTTCCGGGACTTTAATCGAAAAGTCAGCTTCACTTAAGCCGGGCAATTCACCTGCAGTGATAAATCTTGGAGTTGCCGGCGATTTCGTGATTCTGTCAAATTCAGGAATTACCGATGTTTCTTCATCCGCTATTACCGGGAATATTGGAACATACTTCACCGGTGAATCCATTACAGCAACTGATGGAAATTTTTGTGATGAAGTTACAGGAACAATTTATACAATTGATGCTACCGGTCCTGCATGTAGAGTAATTGATGCCAGCAAGTTACTTCAGGCCTCATCTGATATGGGAACTGCGTACACTGACGCAGCCGGACGTCCTACTTCGAAGGGTTTACTGAATATTGGTGCCGGAAATATTGGAGGCTTAACGCTTACACCGGGTGTGTACACCTGGGGGACCGCGGTTACCTTACCTTTTGGTACGAATGTTACACTTAAGGGCACCTCGAACGATGTCTTTATATTCCAGGTTGCCCAAACCCTTACTACGGGTGCTGCAACGCAAATTATCCTGACAGGAGGTGTACAAGCCAAAAATATTTTCTGGACAGTAGGCGAAACCGTTGCATTAGGAGCAGGCAGTCAGTTTCAGGGAAATATTTTGGGTGCTACAGATATTACTTTACTTGACGGCGCAGCAGTAACCGGAAGGTTAATGGCAAAAACTGATGTAACCCTTATTACGAATATTGTTACACAGCCCGTCCAGCCCGTCCAAAATAAAGGTAAAGGCCACAAATAAATAAAATTAAAGGAATCAAAATCTTAAAAGAGGCTAATCGAAAGGTTCGCCTCTTTTAAAATTAAAGGAATCAAAATCTTAAAAGAGGCTAATTGAAAGGTTCGCCTCTTTCTCTTTCGCAACCGGGAACAAATTTAATAGTAAGCACGGCCTTTTGCAACCCCTCTGCTCCCCGATAAATATATACATAAATCTCACACAGCGGCGGGTTTATTACCAAGCTCTTCGAGATATGTAAAAACTTGTCAGTCGCTGGTGCGGTTTTGCAAACCGCACCTTTTAGCAAGGGATTTATAATCACGGTATTAGCAGCTTCAAAGCCAACATTAAAACAACAAACCCGGCCAAATGGTCGGATTTTGTTGTTTTATCTTGAAGACATCCTATCGTCTATTTTGGTATTGTGAAGTAGAAGGTTGAACCTTTGCCATGTTCCGATTCCATCCAGATTTTTCCGCCTAACAATTCGACCAGGCTTTTTGAAATGGCCAGTCCCAAACCGTTGCCTCCATATTTCCGGGTATTGGCTGATTCGACCTGACGGAACCGTTCAAATACTTTATCATGATATTCTTTTGGTATCCCTATTCCAGTGTCTTTTACATGAAATTGAACAAAATCACCAGTTATTTTGAATCCAATCCTGATGTATCCTTCTTTGGTGAATTTAATGGCATTTCCCACAAAATTTACTAAAATTTGTCGGATTTTGGTTTCATCACTTTCGATATAAACTTCATTTTGCTGATCTGTAGGATCAATTATCAATTCAATTCCCTTCTCAATTGCCTTGAAACAGTATTCTTTTTGAATGTCTGCCATCAATTGATCGACTGAATGCAGCTGTTTTTTAACCTGGACCTGACCAGCTTCAATTTTCGAAATATCCATAATGTCGCTGATTATTGCAAGCAGGTTATTCCCACTGGCATTGATTATCCGGGCAAACTGGAGTTGTTGGTCCGACTCATAATCAGGATCGCTCATTAGTTCAGAGAAACCGATAATACTATTGAGTGGTGTCCGGATTTCATGGCTCATATTGGCCAGAAAAGCAGATTTCAGTCGGTCGCTTTCTTCGGCTTTTTCTTTGGCAGCGATTAAATTGTCAACCATTTGTTTTTTCTCTGTGATGTCATTCATTATCAGCACGTAATTGCTGATTATCCCGTCTGGATCAATCAACGCCGATATGGTCACCTCTTCCCAGAACCTGGATTTGTCTTTTCTGCGGTTCAGGACTTCGCCCTTCCAGGTATTCCCTTTTTGCAACGTTTCCCAAAACGGCATAAATTCGTTTGTCGGAATATGTCCGTGGTTAAATATTCGCGGGTTTTTGCCGCTCACTTCTTCTAACTTGTATTGGGTTACCTCTGTAAATTTATCATTCACAAATTCTATTTTTCCGCTTGAATTGGTAATCACAATCGACGAAGGTCCCTGCTGAATGGCCCTGCCAAGTGTTTTAATTTCCATTTCCGACAGCTTGCGTTCGGTAATGTCCTGAAATATTTCCAGCATTGCTTTCTTTCCCTGAAATACCATTCCTGTGTAACTTATCTGGAATGTTCGTCCCCCGAAAAAACCTTTGGTTTCGTAAAGAGCTGTTTCCCCAATATTTATTCCAGACAACAATGGACAACCGACGCACTGTGATTTCTCATCGCAATAAAGCTCCCAGCATTTTCGCCCGATTACCTTGTAGCCAAATTTTCGTTCCAAATTTTCGTTCACAAACAGTATATTGCCTTGTTCGTCAACGATATCCATTCCGAAAGGGATTGTTTTCAGCAGTGAAATATTGAGTTCATTGCTTTCGCGCAAGGATTCTTCAGCCCGTCTGCGGTATGTGATATCGCGATCGATGCCTATCGAGTACGATTTTCCCCTCCACATTACCGGCACCCCTGTAAATTCAATGATGTTATCTTTCCCATCTGGTCGAATCCATGAGTAAGTACCCCGAAATGCCTTTCCGGAATGAAGAGATTCAAGCCGAACATCGTTTGATGATTCTTGAAGTGATTTCTGGATATCAATTGTGCTTTTGCATTTAAAGAGTTCTTCACGGGTTCGTCCTGCCAATGCAGCGTACTGCTCATTACAGTCGATAAGTTTTCGCTCGGATAAATCGGGGTATTCTTCATAGATCACGATCCCATCGAACACATTTTCGAACACCATTCGAAACCTGTCCTCAGCCTCCCCAGAAACTTCTTCAGCCAACTTTCGTTCAGTGATGTCCTGAATGGTTCCAATCATTGAAATAAGCTTATCACCGGCATCCGCAGCAAGTTCGCCCAACTCGTGAACCCATCGGGTTTCTCCATCTGACCTGCGAATTATTTTGTATTCTTTGTCAAACGGCTTCCGTTTCGCTACTACTTCTTCACTGAAATATCTACCCATCATCTCTTTGTCGTCTGGATGAGTGATTTCAAGCCATCCTTGAAGGCTTCGATCATAATTTTTCTGAATACCCAAAATCTGTTCAAGGACTTCCGACGATGTCCAAAAATCGTTTATGAGATCTAACTTATAAGAACCAATATTTGCAGCACGTTGCGATTGTTTGAAGAAAAATTCACTCTCCTGCAATGCTTTTTCAACCAGCTTTCGTTCTGTTATATCCCGATCGATTCCAAGCACCATTTCTCGTCCACCCAAAGTTACAATTGAGGTTAGAACATCAACGGGGAAGAGATGGCCATCTTTGTGACGATGATAGGTCTCAACATGGAGCGTTCCTTTTTCCCGTAGGTCTTTAAAATAGTTAACCCGCTCATCATGTGAATTCAGAATTGCATTTAGGATATCGATGGTTTGACCTACGAGTTCCTCTCGTGTATAACCATTCATAAGACAGGCTGATTTATTACAGTCAACTATTGGCCAGGATACATGAGGATCAGGGCCATGGGGATCGATTAATATGATAGCATCGGGAGAAGCATTGAATAAACCCTGAAATAATTGCATATTTTCACGCAAAGCTTCTTCCGTTTTTCTGCGGACTTCATTTTCAGTTTTTAGTTCATCGAGTAAATTGAGGGTTTCATTCTGGCTCTGTTCAAGCTCACGGGTTCGATCAGCAACCAACAAAGCCAACTGTTCTTTTTCATTTCGTATTTGCACGTTGGCAGCCTTTATTTTCACCATGGCCCTTATTAGTGCAGTGAATTCGGTTTGATCGATGGGTTTGGAAAGAAATCCTTCTGCTCCTGCTTCAAGCGCTTTGATCCGGCTCTCTTTATCGTCTTTCAGGGCAGTAAGAAAAACTACCGGAATATTGCTTGTCCTTTTGTCCTGCTTCAGGCGGCGACAGACCTCTAAACCATCTAAACCAGGCATAAAAATATCTAAAAGTATCACATCCGGATCGTTGGCAATTGCGCGATGAATTCCCGTCAGACCATCTGATGCTGTGTCTAATACCAAATCAGGAAAGGCAACTTTGACGATGGCTTTCAGGCTAATCAGGGCAATACTACTATCATCAATTGCTAGAATTTTTATCATACTGTATTTTTATGTAAAAAGTAGATCCCTTCCCATGTTCTGATTCCATCCATATTAATCCCCCCAACAATTCGACCAAACTTTTTGAAATTGGCAACCCTAAACCGTTGCCACCATATTTGCGGGTATTACCTGTTTCTACCTGACGGAAACGTTCAAATATCTGTTCATGAAACTCTTTTGGTATCCCAATGCCAGTATCTTTCACATAAAACTGGACGTAATCTCCCACAATTTCAATTCCTATCACAATGAATCCTTTTTCAGTAAATTTTATCGCGTTTCCTACAAAATTGACCAGGATTTGCCTTAATCTGTTCTCATCACTTTCAATAAAAATTTCATCATTCGGATTCGACAACTCAATCCTTAACTCAATTCCTTTCTCCATTGCCTTAAACGCGAATTCGCCCTGAATGTCGCTGATGAGTTTATTGGCCGAATGCAATTGTTTTTTTATATTGACTTGCCCGGCTTCAATTTTCGAAATATCCATGATGTCGCTGATGATTGCAAGCAGGTTGTTCCCGCTGGCATTGATCAGTTTTGCAAATTTTACATATTGACTTGTGTCATAGTCTGGATCGAGCATCAAGTCAGAAAAACCGATAATACTATTTAGTGGAGTGCGGATTTCGTGGCTCATATTGGCTAAAAAAGCGGATTTCAGGCGGTCGCTTTCTTCGGCTTTTTCTTTGGCCGCGATAAGTTCCGATTCTATTTTTTTACGTTCGGTGATATCCTGTAAAATGCAATGGGTTTTCTCAAAACTTCCATCTTTTTTGTGTCCGATGCGCCCTTCAAAAGCGATAAACCTAATGTCACCACTCTTGTGGATCATCTCAAATTCCGAATGTATTTTCCCTTGTGCTTTAAAAATAGGGAATCGGGTGCGAAATGCCTCAGCAAATTCAGGAGCAAGGAAATCTCCGAACCATTTACCTATCACTTCTTCGTGTGAATAGCCCAATGTCGAAAGCCAGGCTTCATTCACCTCAACAAAACAACCGTTTGAATCGAGCGACTGGTATCCAAGTGGCGCCCTCTGGAAAAGATTGACAAAACGCTCCTCACTCTCTCTAAGCGCCACTTCAGTTCTTCTGCGAACTTCATTTTCGGCTTTCAGTTCGTCCAGCAAATTGAGTGTCGCTATCTGGCTAAGCTCAAGTTTTTGAGTGCGTTCGGAAACCAGTTTTTTAAGCCTTATTTTTTCGTCATGTTTTTGCTCGTTGGCTGATTTTATTTTCGCCATTGCCCTAATCTGGGCAATGAGTTCGATTTCGTCAATGGGTTTGGCAAGAAAACCTTCCGCACCTGCGTCAAGCGCTTTGATGCGGTTCACCTTATTGCCTTTTATTGCCGTAAGAAAGACCACGGGAATTTCGCAAACCCGTGGGTCAAGCTTTAGCTTGCGGCAAACTTCAAATCCATCCATCTCAGGCATTATAATATCGAGAAGGATTACATCAGGATCTTCGGAAATGGCCAGCTCAATTCCTTTTGAACCATTTAAAGCAGAGAAAAATATTGAATCAGGAAAAGCATCAGTAATGATGGCCTTCAGGCTGATCAGGTTATCGTTGATATCGTCGATTGCGAGTATTTTTGTCATTTTTTTTGTTTAAGGCTGTAATTGTTATATCGTCGGGAATATGAATTGTAACTGTTTAATTTACAGTGTCATAAAAGCCAAATTAATATTCTGGTTCCCCCACATTCATTTGATTCAGCGAAATAGTAAAACTGAACTTACTTCCTTTACCAATTTCACTTTCGACCCAGATTGTTCCACCATGCTTTTCAACAAATTCTTTGCAAAGAATCAATCCCAATCCTGTGCCTACTTCGTTATTTGTGCCTGTGGTCGAGTTATTCTCATCAATTCGGAACAACTTCGGTACAACGATTTCCGAAATTCCAACTCCGTTATCGCTGACCGTTATCAACAACTTGTCAAGTTTCAGTTCTGACGAAACTACGATCACGCCATCAGAATTGGTAAATTTTATTGCATTTGAGATCAAATTGCGCAATACAGTACCAATCATGAACTTATCAGCATAAACGTTGGTGTTTTTTGCAACTTTATTTAAAATAGTGATCGATTTTTGATGAGCTGTGTCATTTAGTAATTCGATTTCTTCCTGGGTCAACGCATTGATTTCAGTCAATTCAGGGGTAAATTTCATCCTTCCGGTTTGTAAACGGGCCCATTCCAGCAGGTTGCTGAGCAACAACATGGCCCGTTGCGACGAATCCTGAATGATTGTTGCATATTCCTCAATACCGTCGTAGTTTTTTTTACGGGCCTGTTCGGCCAAAATGCTGCTTAACCCGACGATTGCATTGAATGGGTTTTTGAGGTCATGAGCAATAATGGAGAAAAATTTATCCTTTGTGGCATTGAGTTCGTGTAACCTGTCCTGACTTTCATGCAAAGCCTCCTCAGCCAGTTTTCGCTTGGTAATGTCGCGAAAGCTCCATACTCGTCCAACATTCTGTCCTTCATGTTTTTGTGATTGCGAATAACGTTCAAAAAACCGCCCGTCCTTGAATTGAATAACATCAAAAGAAATTTCATCAGCATTGGAATACAATTCTTCTATTTTCCTGAGAAAACTATCGGGATCTTTCAGTTGGTCCAACACAAAAGATAGCATACTTTCATCATCGCCGATTGAAATTACAGATGAAGGAATCTGCCACAATTCAATAAATTTCTTGTTGAACTTAGTTGTTTTTCCATTTTTGTCAACCACCAGGATTCCATCAGCAGTCGATTCAATTGTTGCTGTTAGCAAGGAAATTGATTTTGCAAGATCTTCCTCAGCGCGCTTACGCTCGATCACGTTGGCAAGTTGACTTCCTATTGAATCGAGAAATCTGAGATTTCCTTCGTTGTACACATTTTCTTTCTCATAATGCTGAAGTACAAGAACCCCGATTACTCTGTCGGATGTTTGCAACGGCGCACCAATCCATGATGGTGAAACTGAACCTACCAACGTGACTTCATTTTGTGCTTCGAGCTGTTTAAATACCTGGGGAGTTATTATTACAGATTTCCCGGTACGGAAAACATACGAAGAACAACTTTTGTCCATTGTTATCGGTTCAGGGATAGGATCAAATTGATCAACAAAATAGGGAAAGTTAAAAAGTTTAGTCTTTTGATCATAAAGTGCAAAGAAACAATTTTCGGCATAAAGCACTTTCTGAAGTGAGTGGTGTATCAGTTTCAGCAGTTCACCAAGATCGGCCGTGGTTGTAAAGCCGTGCATGATTTCGGATAACACTTGTCGCTCTGTTTCAGCCTGTTTGCGATCAGTTATATTGCGGTTAACAGAAAGAAAACCAGTAATATTACCCAAGGAATCTAAAATAGGATTGTTGGAACTATCAATCGTCATGAGACTCCCATCTTTGGATTTGTTGACAATCTCATGTAAGACAACCCCTTTGTTCAAAAGTTTCCCCCAAAAATGTTGATAAAAGTTTTGAGATAACAACCCCGATTTTATGATCCGGGGTGTTTGCCCGATTGTTTCTTCCCAAGTATAGCCGTATATTTTTTCAAAAGCCTCGTTGACATAAGTTATCCTGCCGTCGGGATCGGTTATAAAGACAGCATCAGAGGAGCACTCAATTCCCAGTTTGAACTTGAGGATCTCTTCTTCTGCAAGCTTACGATTGGTAATGTCAACAAATGTCACAACCGAACCAACCACCTTGCCATTTTCATAAATTGGGGTATTTGAATACTCCACCGGAAAGCTTGTACCATCTTTCCGCCAGAAAACTTCGTTTGAAATTCGATGTACAGTTCCATCCCGAAGTGTAGCGTGAATAAAACATTCATCTTCAGGATATATACTTCCGTCAGGTTTTGTATGATGCCACAGACTATGACCTGAATGCCCAACAAGTTCTTCTGCTGAATAACCCAACATTCTGGTAGCAGATTCATTAAAAAAGGTTTGCCTGCCATATAAGTCTAACCCGAGAATTCCTTCTGCTGCCGAATTCAGGATGAGCTGGTTCTTCCGGTTGAGATTAGACAACTCGTTCTCAGCCTTTTCGCGTTCGGTAATGTACCTGACCATAGGTCGAAACACAACATAGTATAAAACAGGTATAAGTAAAACAACTAAAAAAAAGCCATCTATAAGTGGTGCAACCCAACCTTGGAAGGATGGTAAAAAGTTTAATACCAACATAAGCCCAAGGTCAACCATGAACGTTGTAAAAACCAAAACCAGTACCATCCTAAAAGGTGAATTGTATTTTTCTTTGGAAACTCCTGATTGCTTTTCAAATGACACCATTTCGCTTTATATTAGATAAATTCAAACACTATGCTTTAACAAATCTATTTATAATTCCCTTCAACGTTTGGGTATTGTGCAGTAAAATGTCGATCCTTTTCCTTCTTCCGATTCCATCCAGATTTTTCCACCCAATAATTCAACAAGGCTTTTTGAAATTGGCAGCCCTAATCCGTTTCCTCCGTATTTTCGGGTATTCCCTGTTTCTACCTGACGGAAACGTTCGAAAATTTGTTCTTGAAATTCCCTGGGTATTCCAATCCCAGTATCTTTTACATGAAATTGGATGAAATCCCCCATAGTTTTTAATCCAATGCTGATAGATCCTTTTTCAGTAAATTTTATTGCGTTGCCAACAAAGTTGATTAAAATCTGCCTCAATCTATCCTCATCGCTCTCAATAAAAACTTCTTCTTTCGGGTTCGATGGATCAAGCTGTAGTTCAATCCCTTTCTCAATTGCTTTGAATGAGTATTCTTTCTGAATGTCACTTATTAAATTACTTGCTGAATGTACACGTTTCTTTATCTGCACCTGACCCGCTTCGATTTTCGATAAATCCATGATGTCGCTGATAATCGCCAGCAAGTTGTTCCCGCTGGTATTGATCAGCCGGGCAAATTGGAACTGTTGGGCAAAGTCAAAATCAGGATCAGACATTAATTCAGAAAAACCAATGATGCTATTCAGAGGCGTGCGGATTTCGTGGCTCATATTGGCCAGAAAAGCTGATTTCAGCCGATCGGATTCTTCGGCTTGCTCTTTGGCTTTAATTAACTCAATTTCAGATAGTTTTCGTTCAGTAATATCCTGAAATATCTCAAGCATGGCTTTTTCCCCGCGAAACAACATCCCGGTATGACTAATCTGGAAAATCTTTTCACCCAAGACACCGTTCGTTTCGTAAAGACCGGTTTTCCCAATTTTTATGCCTGATAACAAGGGACATCTATCACATTGGCAATTATCATCTCGATAAAGATCCCAGCATTTTTGACCAAGGGCACCAAGACCAAAAAGTTTTTTCATTTTCTCGCTCTGGAACAAAATGGTTCCATGTTCATCAACAATGTCGATTCCGAAAGGAATTGTTTGAAACAGTGAATTATTGAGTTCGTTTGTTTCACGTAATTTAATTTCAGCCCTCTTGCGTTCGGTGATGTCGAACAAAACTCCCTGAGAACCTATTATTTTTCCATTCGAAGAAAAAACCGGCGATTTCACAACTTGCATATATTGGGTCGATCCATATAGGTTATGGTAAACTTCTTCTATTTCAATTGATTTACCAGTACGCATGATCATCTCATGGTGTTGATCGGCCTGATCTGCCAGGAGTTTCCGTTTGTTTCGTGTGTCAGAAGGTCGGCCAATTTCTATTGCTGATTCATATTCGAAAAGCTCTTGTGGTGTTTTACCCAGAATTTCTTCAGCTGTAAGTCCTTTCAGCTGACAAAATACGGTATTGACAAAAATATACCGGCCTTCACTGTCTTTACGGAATACACCAGCAGGCATATTTTCGACAAATGAGTGATAAAGAATTTGTGATTCACGAAGGGCTTCTGCTGCTTGCTTTCGATTGGTAATGTCCCACACAATTACCTGCCCGGCAGGTTTGTCATTAAAAGTTGTACTAAGTGCAATTACCTCGGCATCAAAAGGACTTCCATCGAACCGGATAAGCTTTTCTTCCAATGCCGGAACAGCAACTCCACTGGAAACAAGTTTCATCCGGCTGATGACAACATCCATGGAATCAGGGTGGATAATCGAGAGAACCGATTTCCCGATAAGATCTCGTTGATCGGTACCACCGAAAATAGCCACACCTGCCGGATTGACATAAACGAATTTTCCTTCCTGATAAATAACGATACCGTATGGAGATTGTTCAACCAATTGTCGATAGCGTTTTTCGCTTTCACGCAATGCTTCTTCCACCCTTTTGCGTTCGGTGATGTCACGATCAATTCCGAGTACCATTTCCCTTCCACCCAAAGTAACAATTGATGACAAAACTTCGATGTTGAAAATGTGCCCATTTCGGTGGCGGTGATAAACCTCCTTGTGAATGGTGCCTTTTTTCTTCAGTTCATCAAAGTAAGCATCACGTTCTTCTGAAGTACCTTCAATTTCATTTAGAATATCAATTGAATGGCCCACCATTTCATCACGGGTAAACCCGTTCATCTTGCAAGCTGCTTCGTTACAGTCAACTATTGGCCATGAGATTTCAGGATCGTGTGGATCGATCAAAATTATGGCATCAGGAGAAACATTGAACAAACCATGGAACAATTGCACGCTTTCACGCAATGCGTCCTCTGCTTTTCTGCGTACTTCGTTTTCAGTTCTCAGCTCATCCAGCAAATTGAGTGTTGCAATCTGGCTTAGTTCAAGCTTTTGTGTTCGTTCGGCGACCAACCTTTTAAGCCTTATTTTTTCATCGCGCTTTTGCTGGTTGGCTGCTTTAATTTTAACCATGGCCATGATCTGTGCCATGAGTTCTGTTTCGTCAATTGGTTTGGATAGGAATGCTTCGGCACCAACTTCAAGCGCTTTGATACGGTTCTCTTTATCACCCTGAATGGAGGTAAGAAAAATCACCGGAATATGCGATACCCGTTCATCCTGTTTTAAAAGTCGGCAAACCTCAAAACCATCCATAAAGGGCATAATGATGTCGAGAAGGATTACATCCGGGTCATTTGAAATAGCAAGTTCAATTCCACTCGGACCGTTCAGTGCGGTAAACAATACGGAATCAGGGAAAGCATCATTGATGATGGCCTTCAAGCTGATCAGGTTATCGCTATTATCGTCGATTGCAAGAATTTTTGCCATAGCTGGTTTTATATTTTTCTATTATACTGAGTATCACAGAGGTTTGTCACAGAGAGCCACAGAGGTTTTTAATTTAAATATTCCGCGATTGTCTTTTCAAATAACACACTGTCAATAGGTTTCGAAATGTAATCGTCGAATCCGTAAGCCATAAAATCTTCACGGTCGCCTTTCATTGCGCTTGCTGAAACAGCAATAACCGGAATATGCCGAAGGGTATCCGATTTCCGAATCTCGTTTAACGCTTCAATTCCATTCATGCCTGGCAAAGCAATATCCATCAAAATCAAGTGTGGCCGATGTATCTCAGCCATTTCTATCCCGGTTATTCCATCTTCGGCTTCAATAATGGTACATCTGCCACCGAGCAATGCTTTTATGGTTAGCATATTGTCGGGATTGTCTTCAACCACCAAAACCACAGGGGTTCCCTCAATCGGGGTTCGTGGCAAAACAGGTTGTAATTTATTTTGATCTTTTGCTTTAGGAAACATCATCAGTGACACAGCTCCAAGTAGCTGATCTTTATTAACATCACCTTTTTGAATGAGTTGAAGGATGCTATTGTTTTTCAGGAAAGCGAGTTCGTCTTTGGTGACGTATTTGGCTGTAAGTATAATCACCGGAAGATGATTGGTCATTTCTTCGTCCCGAACACGTTTCAATACCTCAAAACCATCAACGCCGGGCATCATCAGGTCAAGTATCATGGCATCAGGAATCTGATTTGCTATTTGTTCAAGTGCTTCGCTACCGTTGCGCGCCACCATAATGTTATAACCCTGCGATTCAAGTATATCTTTCATTTGGATTATCATTGCCTCAGTATCTTCTACCACCAGAATGGTTTTATCATTTGTACTAACTTGCCCCAGGTCCTGTGCGGTATTGTTTGTTGAAAAATGGTGAAATGCTTGATAATTGTTATCCACATCAGTTTTTTGGGATGTATTTTGCAAGGGCAAACTAAGTATGAAACGCGATCCATGACCAGGGTTACTTTCAACCGTGATATTTCCGCCCAACATATTGGCGTATTTTTTTGCAATGGCCAGACCAAGTCCGGTGCCACCATATTTTCTGGAATTACTACCATCAACCTGCCTGAACTCATCAAAAATATGAGGGATTTGTTCTTTATCAATCCCAATCCCTGTATCGCTCACCATTATCAGAATAGTTCCTTCCTTTGCTTCCGAAGAAATTTCTACTACACCTTCCTCAGTAAATTTAACCGCATTTGCCACTAAGTTTTGTAAAATATGCCTGCATTTTTCGTAGTCAGAACTGAAATCAGGAAGATCGTTACCAGCAAGATAACTGAGACGGATATCTTTTTGATTGGCTTGCGGTTCAATCATCTCGACCACTTCATGAATCAAATCATTTATTTTGAATTTAGTAATTTCAATCTCCTGATGCCCGGATTCGATGCGCGACAGATCGAGAATATCGTTGATGAGTGAGAGCAATTGTTTACCGTTGCGTTCAATAACATTCAGGTAGCTATATTCTTCGTCGGGAACTTTTCCGGAAAGACGGCGATTTAATACACCTGAAAGAGCAATAACCGAATTTAATGGGGTGCGTAGCTCGTGACTCATGTTGGATAAAAAGCTGGTCTTTAATCTATTAACTTCATTCAACTGTTTTTTCTGCATTTCCAGTTCTACATTTTGTTCTGCAAGTTCGCTTGCCTGTACCGAAAGTTCCCTTTTCTGAGCTACAAGTTCGTTGTTGGCGATTGCCAGGGTCTCAGAACGGTGAATCAATTCCTCGTTCAGAACGTCTAATTCGCTGTTTTTAAACTCCAGTTTTTGTGAAAAACTGATGATTTTCCTGTAAGCAAGAATTCCGTACATTCGGGCACTAAGTGTACTCAGTATTGTATTGAGCATACTCAAACTATTTTTACTGAAGTACTTAATCGTTGACAATGAGATAATTACAACTGTTTCGTTGCCAGAAATAATAGGAATTGTAATAATCTCACGAGGGATGAATTTACCGCCAATGGTAGAAAATACAAAACGGGTATCTTCAGGTATATTGCTTATATGCTGTAACTTCTGAGTTGCCAAAGCAGTTCCGAACTCGCCTTCAAAATTTGATGCGGAAAATGAGTTACAACCGGCTGTATCAACTCCTATACATTCGAAAGGTTCAAAATCAGTTTTTCCGTCATTTAGTATAAAAATAGCCCCCATTTGCGATTCAGTTTGTTCAAGCAAAGCACTTAGCAGCGCATGACTGAATTGATGGGCATCGTCTTCGCTTAACATCACGGCCGCAAGTTTGGCCGATTGAATGTTCAGGTTTAACTCAGTTTGGATGGTGTCGGCCAAATTGTTGAAAGAATTGGAAAGTTGTCCAAATTCGTTGAGTGATTTATATGAGCTGCGTACATTGGTTTTGCCTTCAATAAAGAGTTGTGTCATACCGGCAAGTTCTACCAGGGGGCGACGAATATTTCGCAACAGAATGTAGTTAATAGGGATCGATAACCCTAATATTGCAGCTACCAGCAAGATCAGTTCCATGTTTAAATAGTCTCTTAATCTGGTGGAACTGGCATACAACGATTTTGCTTTATTATTTGAAAAAACGTCAATTATTTTGATTTTGGCCATCATTTGATCTCTGTAAATCCCAACTGTTCCTGTTGATTGCACGTTCTCCTTTAACTTTTCCACCTCTCCTGAAAGTGCAAGTTTTGTGTTTTCTTCGTGGGCAATTTTCCACTTTATAAAAGCCTGATAGGCTTCATCAACATCGACTGGCGACCCTAAATATTGAGATTTTAAAACATCAAATTGAGGAAGGACATCCGCTTCTGCTAAATCCATCAGTTGAACAGCTTCTTGCTTTTCACTTTCAGTTTTTGCCAGCATCAGGATTCTTGTTCCCAATCGCATACTAATAATATCAGTCTGAAGATTACCAATTGCTTTCCGGACTTGAAACGGATGATTGTATAGGACTTCAGTTTGCTGGTGGATTTGATTGTTCATCCGGTATGAGGTTCCACCGAGTATAACCACAAACAACAATAGAATGGCATAGCCGATCTTCAGTTGGGTGCCGATTTTTAAGTCTTTGATTTTCATCTGTTTATTATTTCCTAAGTTAGTTTTCATCTTTTCTGAAAAATACCGGAATTTGCAAAAACTTCGTGCAGGTTATTATCCTTCACTATTTCCCTTTCCGACTCTCCAGTAATCATATAACCACCCAATGCAAGACAATGTAAGGTTTTGTCAAGGATTCTTTGCCGGTATTCCGGCTTATAATAGAAAAGGAGGTTACTGCAAAAAGCCAGATCGAAATTACCGTAAATACTTGCAGGTGGGCAAGAACCGTTTTCTGCAAGAAGGTCAAAAAACGAAAAATCGATCAACTTTTTAAGTTTCGGGTCAATGGTAAAGTTTTCGCCCTGGTGTGTAAAATACTTTTGTATTCTATTCAGGTTTACTTTGTTTAAGGATGACATTTGATAAACACCTTGTTGTGCATTGTCCAAATCCTTTTGGCTATTATCGGTGGCAAAAATACGACAGGCAATATCTGATTTGGTACTTTCAATTAGTTCGTCGCAAAGCATGGCAATGCTGTAAGCTTCCTGACCTGATGCGCATGCAGCCGACCAAATCCTGATTTCTTTTTCACCACGATTAATTTTCTGACTTATCACCATAGGTAGCACGATTTGTTCGAGGTAAGCAAAGGTGAGCGGGTTGCGGAAAAATTCGCTGTAAGAATTGGAGAGATTGTCAATAAGTTTTGTGGACTCGCCCTGTAAATCGTCCAGAAATAAAAGATAATCTTCGGACGTTTCGCAGGACAAAGCAACCATTCTTGAGTTTATCACTTTTTCAAGGAATGAAGTTTCGTACATGGAAATATCCAAACCAACGTTCTGTTGCATGAAGTCAACGCATTTTTCAGTCTCTTTACTCATTTTATCCCTTTTTAATCTTCGATTCCAACCCGGCATTAAAGTTAGAGAACTTGCTCGCTAAGAGCGACTAAAGTAACTATAAATTTGTTCTCTGCAACAATAAAAGCAGGCTTAAACCAAATCGATTTCTTAGTGGAATTTGTAAATGATGGTTAATGGAATTGAGTAATTTTCTCCATCCATTATTATATGGTCAATTTCTAAATACAAAGGAAGCGCAAAGGCTACGGAATCGGGGAAATGAGCGCATTTGCCACAAGAAATTCCGTCAGAACCAAACAAGTTTTTTGAATATTATATTGAAAGTTTGCGAATGGGGTATCTGTGAATTTTCAAATCTTCAAATTGTCAAATTGTCAACCAGTGGAATCGTAAAATGAAATTTACTGCCTTTTTCCACTTCGCTTTCGGCCCAGATTTTACCTCCATGTTTTTTAACAAATTCAGCACAAAGTATCAGACCAAGACCAGTTCCAGTCTCATTTTGAGTACCTGTTGTTGAGAGATTTGTGTCAATATGGAACAACTTTTCTACCACTTCTTTTTTCATTCCCACCCCATTGTCGCAAATGGTTACCAGTAATTCGTCCGGCTTTTGCACGGCCGAAATCACAATCTTCCCGCCGGGATTGGTAAATTTCACGGCATTCGAAATCAAATTTCTCAGCACTGTCGTAATCATCGCCTTATCAGCCGAAACAATGATTTTTTGAGGTAATTCCATTGAAATGGATATTGATTTTTGCTGGGCTGTATCGTTTAGCAATTTAGAAACTTCGTTTATCAAAGCAACGATTTCCACAAATTCAGGATTAAACTCCATCCTGCCAGTTTGAGAGCGTGACCATTCCATCAAATTTTCAAGCAATTCCATGGCTCTCAGCGATGAATCCTGGATAACCTTTGCATATTCCTCAATGCCCTCATAGTTGTTTTCCTGAACCTGGATTGCCAGTAGATTACTGAACCCAATTATACCGTTGAACGGACTTTTCAGATCATGCGCAATGATGGAAAAAAATTTATCTTTTGTGGCATTGAGTTCGCGCAAACGGTTTTCATTTTGCAGCAAGGCTTGCTCAACATTCTTTCGTTCGGTTATATCCAGGCAATGCCCAATGTATCCAATAAATTCGCCTTTGCTGTTAAAACGCGGTGTACCATCGTCCTGAATCCAGCGATATTCTCCGCTTGAATGCAAAATGCGGTATTCCATACTGAATTTCTCCCGCTTGTCGAATGCAGTCACATAAACTTCCACACATCGCTGTAAATCATCAGGATGAACAACTTCAATCCAGCCATCGCCCAATTCCTGTTCAATTGTTTTTCCGGTAAAACTTAACCAAGTTTGATTGAAATAGTTGCACTTTTTATCAAGATCTGAAGTCCAAATCAGTGCCTGCCCCGAATCGGCCAATGTCCGAAAATGGAATTCATTCTCAAGCAAATCAGCTTCAGTTCTTCGGCGTGCTTCATTTTCTTCTTTCAGATTGTCCAGAAGTCTAATGGTTTCCAGTTGTTTCTGTTCAAGCTCATGGGTTCGTTCAGCTACCAGTTTAGCAAGATGTGCTTTTTCGTCGCGCTTTTGTTCGTTGGCTTCCTTTATTTTCACCATTGCTCTTATTTGGGCAATAAGCTCGGTTTCGTCAATGGGTTTAGTAAGAAATCCTTCGGCTCCAACCTCAAGGGCTTTTATTCGATTTTCTTTATCTCCTTTCAGTTGGGTGAAAAAAACCACCGGAATATCCCGCATTCGCTCGTCCTGCTTCAGTTTGCGACAAACTTCAAATCCGTCCATTTCAGGCATCAGAATGTCAAGAAGTATTACATCCGGATCATGAGCCAAAGCGAGTTCTATTCCTTCTGGCCCATTTAAAGCAAAATATAAAACCGCATCAGGGAAAGCCAAATTGATAAAAGCTTTCAGGCTGATAAGAATAATGTTGTTGTCGTCGATTGCGAGGATTTTAGCCATTTTGTTAGTTTAAAGCCTGTCGAAATTTACATTCTTTGTGTTCATCAACTTATTCAATAAATGGTCGATCTCTTTTTTGAGGTCAGGCTCATTACCCTATCAATAACTGTAATTAGGCACTTTTGTTCAATTCCTGATAGGGCGATATGTACAGGCTAATCAACAAACGACCTTTCCTATCAAATTCTAAATGTACCTTAACTCCGCAAAAGAAAAGTAATAAAAATCGGGAAGCCCTGTAAAATCAATGCTTACAAAGCTTGCCCGATTGATTATTTTTCACTTATTTAGGTGAAAAACATCGTCGCGGATGAAAATTATATATTCTTCAGAAAATATCAATTTGGCGGAATAAATTTCGCTGATCATATTGTCAGAAATGCCTCGGTTTATAAAACCATCGACCAAACCATAGGTGGTCGCGGGGTAAAAGCAGAATATTCTTATAGTGATCTGATCCGCTCTTACCTGTCAACCCACATTGCAGCTAAAAGTACCCCTTTTAGTTAAAATTCAGCTATTATCCACTTTTTTCGTGCTATTTTCATTACACTAAATTTATAACCAACTGATAATCGACAGCAGGTTTTTTCAGGAATTGAAAAAAGTCGATTATGTGAACTTCCAAGCATTTGGATATTAGCTGATTAAGGTTGATATTTGACGTATGTACATCAAGACAATCTGGAAATATTGCCAGACAGAAAAGACCACCCATACCTATTTTTGGTTGAGCGAAAGTTACCGCGATGAACACGGATTTGAGGTAAAAACTTATCAACAAAATAATTAACAAAGATATTTTGTACAGAATGCGTGTTTATTCACGGATTGACTTCGAGTCACGCTATGAATAAAGTACTACTATAATATAGTGAATACAATGGTGATAAAATATGATTAGCAATAAAGACTTTTTTCTATTGTTTTCTTACCTTGCAATGCAAAGTTCAGAGTCAAGATGTCTGAACACGATTAAAAAAGTTGTCAGAACACGATTAAAAGATTACAGGATGAACAAGATTATAAAAATGGCTGAACACGATTAAATAGATTTCAGGATGGACAAGATTATAAAGATGTCTGAACAAGATTTAAAAGATTACAGGATGGACAAGATTAAAAAAATCAAATTAATCAATTAATCCAGAAATCGTGTTCAAGACAGTTTAAAAAAGTTCAGGACAATAAAATGATTGCAATATGGACAAGCAAATTAACCGTAACGAAGAAGCTATTAATATACTGACCCACAAGATTATTGGTTGTGCTATGCAGGTGCATAAAACTATGGGTAATGGTTTCCAGGAAGTTGTTTACCAAAGGGCATTGGCTATTGAGTTTACGTTTCAGGGCTTATCGTTTGAACGTGAAAAAGAAATGCCTCTGTTTTACCGGGGGTATGATATTGGAACCCGGCGTGTTGATTTTTTTGTTGAAGAAGCTGTAATGGTCGAGCTTAAAGCAATTGAGCTGTTGAAACCTGTGCATAAAACACAAGCCATCAACTATTGCGAGGCATATAACATGGCTGATGGTTTGGTGATCAATTTTGGCGCTATGAGTTTAGAATTCAAACGGGTGTACAACAAAAATCTTGTTCATCCTTCAATCAAGTAATCGTGTTCAAGACAATATAAAACAAAACCCAAATCCGCACCCTCACAGCCCTTAGGGATACTTTATTGCCGAAATTGATGAGTAGGGAGGTAAGGGTTGAAAGTCCAATAGATAAAATCCTTTAATACATTAGCTCCAAAACGATAAACCTAAGTTCATACAATTGAATTAACGAAAATGGAAATAAAACCAGCAAGTACCAATAGCCTATATGAAAAAGGATTGCCCTACTTCAATAACCCTTTAACTCATTGTTATGAATCAAAAGTTGACCATAAATACATTACTTTTTCTGAGAACCCAAGAGTAGGAGCAAATACTGATGCCGCATTCTTAATCATTGAATATTTTTTTGGTAAAAAGCAATCAAGAAAAAAATGGAAAGACGACAAGCAACCATATAATTTTAATTATACAGATGGGGGTGGAAATCCGATAATAAGTAAATCCTTTAACTACCTTGAAGTCGCAAAATACATTAGAGAGAATGGCAAATTTGATTGTCAAGCATATAATTTGCCTGAAATTAAGTGTTTTTGGCTGGACTATTCCCTAAATTCCAAAATCAATTGGCATGCATTTGACAGTAGTGCGCCATCGGGATTAGCAGTAGTAGATGGTGTTACCAAACAACAATATGGAAAGAAATATCCAATTGTACCAAGGCTTATTAGAGAGGGGCATTCATTTACATCATTGCAGCCACAACTACTCCACCGCATTACGATGCTAAGGAATAGGCTGATTTCAGGATCTGAACGAGCGCTCACAGACGAATGGGTTTTTGACTTAAGAACTCTGATTAATGATGCGGTTTCGATTGTAGAGATAACCTTAACCCAATTACACATAAAGGCTGAATATGACCCCCTTCCAATATGGATATTTAACAAAGAAAAATTAGGGAGCCGATATGTTGGACGATTTGAAGAAAAATTGGGCTGGGTTTATAAGATCTCTGGAAAGCAATTAGATGCCGATAAATATTTACCAAGTTTCTACAATTTAAAAGAGCTCAGAAATCATATGATGCATTTTGATCCACCATCATTGATCGTTACAATAGAAGAAGCTACTACTTGGCTAAATCAAATAATTGATGTTGGGTGGTTACTAGTAAAAATCAGACAAGCAATTGGGGTTGAGGTATCCATTCAACTAATAAATTTCATATTACAAAAAGAGGCCATTTTTAATCCAGAAGAATATTTCACTGAGCGTCTTCTAATAGGTACGGGCAAATCAGATTATAAATCATCAACATGGGAAGGATGCCAAGATTTAGAAGAATCAGTTTGAAATTATGCAATTTTAAGAGGACACTTTTTAAGAAAATCCAGTATCAATGATAGATTTTCACAATTGATGATAAACTAGCAATTAAATGAGACAAGTCAATAAGTTGTAAATTAGAGGTATAAATGAATTATTTGTCAAAACGATTAAAATAAAACATTGTGAGATAAAGCCATAATAAAAGCTCCGAAGAACGAATCTCTGGAGCTTTTATAATAAGATTTGTGATAAAGACTAATCCTGAAACTTTGCGCTTAAGAATTCGCGGTTGAGGCGGGCGATGTTTGAAAGTGAAATGTTCTTCGGACATTCAACTTCGCAGGCACCGGTATTGGTACAACTACCGAACCCAAGCTCGTCCATTTTGGCAACCATTGCTTTTGCACGGCGGGCTCCTTCGATGCGTCCTTGCGGCAACAAAGCCAGTTGACTTACTTTTGCTGAAACAAACAACATTGCTGATCCGTTTTTACAGGCTGCAACACAAGCGCCACAACCGATACATGATGCTGAATCCATTGCTTCGTCAGCATCAGTTTTCGGAATCCCTATAGAATTAGCATCAGGAACTCCACCTGTATTTACTGAAACGTATCCACCGGCAGCAATGATTTTATCGAATGCACGGCGATCGACCATCAAATCTTTGATAACCGGGAAAGCTGCCGAGCGCCATGGTTCGATGGTGATTGTTTCTCCATCTTTAAACTTGCGCATGTGCAACTGACAGGTGGTTACATCGTCGTCTGGTCCGTGTGGCCGGCCATTGATGTATAACGAACACATTCCGCAGATACCTTCGCGGCAATCATGATCGAATACAACTGGTATTTTATTTTCAGCAATCAACTGTTCGTTCAGAATGTCCATCATTTCGAGGAACGAGTTGTCGGTTGAGATATTGGTTAACTTGATGGTTTCGAAACGGCCTTTTTCTTTGGGACCATTCTGACGCCAAACTTTAATCGTGATATTTATTGATTTTTCCATGATTGATCTCTTTTTAAAACCGTTACTTGTAATTACGCTGAACCATTTTAACGCTTTCGTAAACCAATTCTTCTTTCTGAAGTTCAGGTTCCGCATCTTTGCCTTTGTATTCCCAACACGATACATAAGCAAAATTGTCGTCGTCGCGAAGCGCTTCACCTTCCGGAGTCTGATATTCTTCGCGGAAGTGCCCTCCACACGATTCTTCACGGCTCAGAGCGTCACGGGCAATAAGATCGCCAATTTCGATAAAATCGGCCAAACGGCTGGCTTTCTCCAATTCAACGTTCATCCCGGTCATATCGCCGGGTATGCGAACGTTGTTCCAGAATTCTTTTTTAATGACTGAAATCTTTTCGATGGCATTTTTCAGGCCTTCCTTGTTTCGGGCCATACCTACGAAATCCCACATTACCAATCCAAATTCTTTGTGCAGGCTATCAACCGAACGTTTTCCCTTAATGCTCATCAGTTTTTCGAGACGGGCTTTCACTTCTTTCTCAGCATCAACAAATTCAGGTTCGTTGGTTGTCATCCGTTTTGTGGCGATATCATCAGCCAGATAGTTCTGAATGGTGTATGGCAATACGAAATATCCGTCAGCCAATCCCTGCATCAACGCCGAAGCTCCCAAACGGTTGGCACCGTGATCGGAGAAATTAGCTTCACCGCAGCAAAACAATCCTTTAATATTTGTTTGCAGTTCGTAATCAACCCAAAGTCCGCCCATCACATAATGGATGGCAGGATATATCATCATCGGGGTTTCATAAGGATTTTCGTCAACAATTTTTTCGTACATCTGGAATAGGTTACCATACCGTTCTTCGATGATATATTGTCCCAAACGGTCGATCGACGATTTGAAATCGAGATAGACAGCCAACCCGGTTGCTCCAACACCAAAACCTGCGTCGCAACGCTCTTTGGCAGCACGCGAAGCAACGTCACGCGGAACAAGATTCCCAAATGTTGGGTAACGACGTTCCAGATAATAATCGCGCTCTTCTTCCGAAAGCTGGGATGGTTTCTTTTTTCCGGCGCGAATGGCTTCAGCATCTTCTTTCTTTTTTGGAACCCAGATGCGGCCATCGTTACGCAACGATTCCGACATTAAAGTCAGTTTACTCTGAAATTCGCCATGAACCGGGATACAAGTCGGGTGAATCTGCACATAACACGGATTGGCAAACATGGCACCTTTGTGGAATGCCTTAATAATAGCCGATCCGTTTGATCCCATTGCATTGGTTGACAGGAAGAATGTATTTCCGTAACCTCCGGTTGCCAATACAACTGCATGAGCGAAATGACGTTGTATTTCGCCGGTAACCAGGTCGCGGGCAATGATACCACGTGCTTTCCCGTCAACAATTACGATGTCAACCAACTCAGTACGGGTGTGCATGGTGACAGATCCAAGGTTTACCTGGCGCATCAATGCCTGATAAGCTCCAAGCAATAACTGCTGTCCGGTTTGTCCTTTGGCATAGAAAGTACGGCTAACCTGAGCTCCACCGAACGAACGGTTGTCGAGCAAACCGCCGTATTCGCGGGCAAATGGAACGCCCTGAGCCACACACTGGTCGATGATATCGTTGCTCACTTCGGCCAAACGGTGAACGTTTGATTCGCGGGCACGGTAGTCACCTCCTTTGATTGTATCGTAAAACAGACGGAAAACCGAGTCGCCGTCGTTTGGATAGTTTTTAGCAGCATTGATACCACCTTGTGCCGCAATTGAATGCGCACGACGGGGCGAATCCTGTATGGTGAAGTTTTTTACGTTGAAACCCATTTCACCAAGTGAAGCAGCAGCCGAAGCTCCGGCCAAACCGGTACCAACAATGATAATGTCCAGTTTGCGCTTGTTGGAAGGGTTCACCAGTTTCTGGTGATCTTTATAGTTGGTCCATTTTTGAGCCAGTGGCCCTTCTGGAATCCTTGCATTTATTTTACTCATGTTTCAGTTTTTAGAGGATTAGAAAAACAGGTATTGTGCCAGTGCAATAACAGTAAAACCGCCACCGATAACAATGGCAGCCACGTTACTAATTATTTTCAGGCGAGGCATCCATTTTGTATTGTTCCAGCCAATTGTTTGGAACGAAGACCAGAAACCGTGAGAAAGATGGTAAGCAAGGGCAATCGAACCAATTACATAGATAATAACAACTGGCAGGATCTTAAATGTAGCGTTCACGAGTGTATAAGCATCTTCGCCTTTGGCCATTGATCCGAAGAACGGAAATTCAACTTCAGCAGGTTCCCATGCAATATATCCTCTCATCTTCAGGTAAAAGTTAATAATGTGAACGACAAGAAACGAGAAAATAACAATACCTAGCACCAGAAGATTCTGTGATGCCCATTCTACCCCGGATGTTTTTTTGCCTGAAGCGTAAGTTTGCGGGCCACGGGCCTTCATGTTCTGAAAAGTCAGGATCAATGAATAAAGGATGTGTACAATAAATCCCAAAGCCAGCATAGGCTCCATGATTTTAATGAAAGGGTTGGTTGCCATGAAATGTGCTCCTGCATTGAAGAATTGACCTTTTTGGAATCCCATTACACCATCAAGTAGTAAGAAAGAATTCAGGGTTAAATGCACAAAGAGGAACAAAATCAGGAACAAACCTGAAACGCTCATCAGGAGTTTCCGTCCAATAGAGGCAGTCAGTAAATTGCTCATAGAATAACAGATTTTTATTTTATTAATAGATTCAATTTATTTTGCCCGACAAAAGTAGAGTTAACGGGCATCACATACAATAAAAAACGGTGCAAATTAAGTAATTTATAATGTTTCTAAGCACAACCGCTCGCTGATCGGGGAGCTGAGTTAATAGAATATTTAAATTAGGTACTGCCTCACAAATTCATGTTGCCCGAAAAATATGTCTGCCTCTTTTGCATAAACGGCATATTTGCATATTTTTGCAGCACTTAAAAAGATGGTTTCATAGTTCAACGGATAGAATAGCGGTTTCCTAAACCGTAGATCCGGGTTCGATTCCCGGTGAGACTACAAATGCCTCTGTAATATGCTGAATTACAGGGGTGTTTTTGTTTTTACATACAGATATACCTACATATTCAGTATTTCTCAGCAGATCCTAAGTAGATAATGTTCTTTTAAAAGATGTATCAGGGCCCAGCAGAAGTTAGGGTCTTGAAGCAAAAAAGCCCTGCATGAATGCACGGCTAACGATTATTTTAAGCGCGGGGACACTGTTTTTCGTATTTTCAGGTTCTTTGTGTTTGGTGGGCTTACCGCTTTGCTATTCTGTATTCCTAAATCAGCATCATATTTACCTTTGTAAATATTCATGGGGTTAAGGTCGAATTCATTGTCGCCCCAACAAAGTGTTCCCATTTCAATACGGAATTGTTTAAACAACTCAATATCAAGAAACCTACTGATTAATGGGTGGTTGCTGGTTGACAAAAAGTTGAACAGGTCAATTATTCTCATTTTACCATCTGAAAAATAAACCTTAATCTGATAATCTTTTATATATTCGGCTTTCTTGATCATGGATTACAGTTTTTTAGTGATACGGACAAAATCAACTTTGGTTTTCCAAATAAAATACTTATCCCATGCTGCAACAATATCCCGTTTATATACAGAAATAAATTTCTTCAGTTCCTTCAGTTTTGCAGGTGGAAAATTGCCTTTAATTTCAGCATAAGTAACCCGGTATATATCACCTTCACGAATGAAGAATGACACCTTCATGGTACTGTCTCCATAAACAGCATGAACATGAATTGGTTCATGTTCATCAGAATAGAACAAAATTACTATTCCAAGATATTCGAAGATATTAGGCATGTGGGTAACCCGGTTTAATTGAATTTTGATAGTTCAAAGGTACAAATATTTTAACTTGTCAAAAAAATCAAGGTTGATACTTTCAAATGTCATTTTATACCCCGTTTCGCTTTGGAACCCTTCAAGCTTCACTTTTTTTGATTTCCGGCTTCTGATTGTATTGGGTTCTGAGGTAAGTTCACAGATTTTTAAAAACTCCTCATAAGCTGCCCAGAAATCCATTTTTACCGGATTAACATTTAAAATATAAAAAAGTCTCAATAATTCATATTAAACCAGATCCAATGCAACTATCTCATGATCTGAAATCTGAGGAACAGAAAGTGTAATAACTCCTTTATTTATTTCGAATGGAAGCTTTTTACCTCTCACCAACAACTGAACTCCATCCACTTTTATTCCCTTTGGAACACGCACACTTACCTGTGTATCAACCGGAATCAACTCACGAAATGGGCCTTTCATCATCATCGGATTCGTAAGGTTTACAAGATGAACAGTCATGGAATTTTTCTGTCGCCAAACAGTTACATCGATTATTCCAGGTCCTTTAACCTCAACCAATGGTTCTTCGTTCAGTGCCCAAAAAACGGTATTTCTAAGAAGTTTCCCATGATCAGGAGACATGATTTGCCAGAAAGTTCGGTCAAGATCGCCGGGGAAATATGCCACTCTTCCTTTTCCAATCTCATGCAGATAAAGTTCCCGTATGTTGGTTTCCGGTTCACGTGGATAAACATCTTCCATGGGCAGATCAGGATAAGTTGGAATAAGAGTTACGGGTTCCGGAAATTCTGATTTCGGCATTACTTTGACCTGATAGATCGTATTAATAATTCGGTAGGCATCTTCCAAATCTTTTAATACAGGGTGAAACTTATTGGTTGCCGGATCACTCTTCAAACGCAAGTAGCTATTCTGCATAGGACCTTCCACCTTTTGATCATACGAAACACCAAACAAATCACTAAGACCGAAATCTTTTCTTGGCATTCCTTTTTCATCATAAAGTGAGGTTTCGAATGTGGCCAATATACTTCCACCTTCATTAACATAGGTGCGAAGTTGATCACATTGTTCATCAGAAAGTGCTGCAATATTTGGAAGAACCAGTAATTTAAATGGTTTCAAATGTTCAGGATCAAGAAGGCTTGAATTCACCATCTCGAAGGGTATGCGGTTTTCCAGAAGTGCATGATACATTCCGGAAGCGTGATCGCCACTTTTCTGTTGCCATGTTTTACTTCCGTAGTTTGAATTCAGTTCAGAAAATAGCATTCCAACTCGTGCCATTGGTGCAATATTTCTCAGATAGCGCTCATTCCGGTAAAGCACCTGGTAAATTTTATCTACGGTGTCGAGCCATCTCTTGTCATAGAGAACGCCTGAAAATTTTGTGAACCATGGGCGCATTCCATTGGCTGTAGCCTCGGCTACCCAAACCCTTATCTCCGCTTCGCTCTGCACCGAATCTTTCCATCGGTATTGTTCTTCAACCCCAACGCTGAAAATGCCACCCAACGGCTTCATCCCGATGGATGCACGCAATTCTTTTGCGCCTTTGCCATTCGACCAGGGCGGTATTACTCCACTTCTTGCCTGATGGTCGGTAAAAACAATATCGGATAGTTTTCCTGTAATTACTTTATCAGGAAAACCATTTGGGATAAACCGCGATGTGGATTTTTGTTGTCTTATAGTTCTATCCCACAACAGCCAAAGTTCTTTCAATCGCTTTGTATTCCATTCATCGTACTTTTGATATACCGGATCGAAACTGTTGGTATCACGGGGCAGATCGAGACCGGAATATTCTTTGAAGTTGCTTATACAATGCTCACAATAACAAATGCCATGGCCGGCCCAACGGTTCGAGAAAATGCCATCGGGTTGGTATCTCACCATAATTTCATTATGGACCTGAGTCATAAATTCGAAATTATAAGGCCCCAATGCGCAGGTAACCCACAATTCAGGATTCGCCCAATGACGTCGTTTTTCGCCATTGGAAGTCACAGCAATCCAGTCAGGATGGGCATCGTAAACATTTTGCCTGACGGCATGAGGATCAGTTCTGGCCATAATCGACATATTCATATTGCGGCATCCATTTACCAGATAGCCAAACGGATCTGAATTTCCAAGCCAGTTGCTCCGGTGGTGTAATGGAATATCGGTCGGATAATAAGCTACAATTCCGCCGGCACTCAAACAAACCGCATCAGCATGAATACGTTTGAAGTAGCCCAACCAGAAATCGGGATCAAAGCGTCCCGGATCATTTTCCACAAGGGTAAGTTGCGCCCATCTCATCGGTCGGTCGAACCATGTGTCGTTTTCCAGAACAACATATTTGGCCATGGCTGGTGCTCCAATCAAGGCAAATGTAGTTCCTATACCGGTTGTTTTAATAAATTCCCTTCTCTTCATAACGAGTAATACTTTTGATAATCATTATCAGGTCAACCTTTTACAAGCTGATGCTTTTTTATAAAATCAGGGTCAATATCAACACCAGATCCAGGTCCGGTAGGAACTTTAATCATTCCGTCTTCGACAAGCATTGGCGAGGTTTTGCATTCATAAACGACATCCGTTTTGAGTCCTTTGAATTCATGATAGGGAAGGGCATTGGGCAATGCCGAAACAAAATGAATCATGTAAAGGAATCCGAGTCCACCACCCGTCATGTGCGGCGTACATTTTTTTCCCAAGGCATTTGCCATCAAAGCCACCTTTCTGGCGCGAATCATTCCACCGAAATAATAAAAATCGGGCTGAACAATCTGAAGACCATCATTTGCAATCAGCCATCGAAACCCATGAAGGCTGTATTCCTGTTCGCCTCCCGCTACCGGAATGGTGAGCGCATCGGCTACCTGTTTTGTTTCTTCATACCAGTCGAAAGGAACGGGTTCTTCAAAAAATTCGAATTTGTATTCTTCCATTAATCTGCCAACCCTAATCGCTTCATTTACTGAATAAAATCCATTGGAATCGCCATAAAGAACCATTTTGTCTCCAAAAGTTTTTCTAACGAGCGGGATGATTGTTTCAGTTCTGCCAACCGGTCCAACTGCGTTCATGTCTTCAGTACCGAACATCAGTCCTCCGACTTTTATTTTCAGCGCTTTGGCATTGTATTCTGCCACATCCCGTTTTATCAGTTCCATTGATTCGGCCACCGATTTTTCCCGGTATTCAGTCGCCTGATAAACAGCCACCTTCGAATTGTGAATATCGCCTATCAACTGGCCGATTGACTTTCCGGCAATGCGCCCCATCATGTCGAGAATTGCGAATTCAATGGTAGCTAGTGGAACTCCAAGCGCCATTCCGCTTAACCTGAAATTGAGTTTATAGATATATACTTTTTCAATGATCTGGTCCAGATCACGGGCATCTTTGTTAATAAAAAAAGGTTGAAGCAAATTTGTAAAGATTGGATACTGCGACCGGAGTTGACCGCTATGGCCAACCGAAATGCCTTCGGCTCCATCTTTCGATCTCACCCGGCAGATGAAACTATCGTTAAAGCGCAGCAATTCAAGAGTTTCAATGATAACCGGAGCGGAAAAGAGCTCTTTTTTAAATACCGGTTGTTTCAGTATTTCATCAAGTAGAGACAAGGCATGCCTTGTCTCTACCGAAGATTCTGAATTTGAGGCAGATGAACCGAAGGATGAAATTGGTAAGGTTACAGCCAGACCACCTGCAATGGCAGTTGATATGAATTTACGTCGGTTGGTTTCCATAAAGGTAAATGTTGTATTTATCGGATTAATTTCACTATGATGTAAGGTGTTTCCTTGTTCATATCAGGATAGATCATGCCATTCTGGTCATTATCCATCACTTTGATGAAATATATGAAATCAAATTTAGGATTAATTTGGTCAGCGGGCACAATAGCCTCGAAAGTGTCTTTTTCTCCGGATGGAAGCATAGGCATGGTTTGATACTCCACATCCTGATTAACACTGCGATAGCTCAGATTCACCCATTTGACTCCCGACGGAGCGGTCACCTTAACACTGACTTTAAGGGGCAGCCCGGCAGGATTGGTTAAAACAGGCTGATGGATAATCTGAAAACGTCTGGACCAATCTGAATTAACAGCAACTTTATAATGCGGAGCTTTCTTCTCATTTCCATCAGATTTGAAGTTTGCTCTTTTTTGTTCCAGATCAGCAAATCCCTTTTCGAGCGAAACAAGTTCATCTTTCCAATGTCCGCATAGATCTGCATTACGTACACCCATCATCAGGTCGTCCGTATAAATATCGGCGGCTGCAGTTACAATTTGTTTCCAGGCATCAATAGCATTTCGTTCAGATGCAATCGCTTCGTCGAGTGCCGATACATCCTGAGTTCGTTCGAAAATACGATAGCTTACTGCTGCCGGAATTCTTCTGGAATGATAAAGCGCCAGATTGGAAAGAATTCTAAGGTCGGTTATGGTTGAAATAAATTCTTTGCTCTTTGAATTTCCTTCCGCTTCTTCCGCTTCGGTAATTAACTTATTCAGATCTGCTGAAGTTTGCCCGAACCAGCGGCTATTCATGGATGGAAGAAGCTTTGCCGTTTCACCACCGTCAATCAGTAGCTGCGCTTCTTCGTCAAAATTGGCAAATTGCTGGATGTCGCTTCCTTCATTCCTGGCATACTCGGGCAAATTACCCAGTCGTTGTTTTTCGGCCCAGCCACGTGTCATCGGGAACCCGCTGTAAGGATAAACCGAGGAAACTATACGCGGAAGTATCCAGCTCGCCTTATGAATTGCTTTTTCAATAATGGGAGCCGCTTTGTTACCAAATCGGGATTCAAATTCTTTTTGCCAGATTTCAGGAGATGTTTTGGGATTATAACCGATGCGTCCAAAAACCTGAAAGAAATGCCAGTACCGCTCAAATTCATAATCGTAATAGCGATACTTTGCGTTCAGCAAGTCAAAAGGTTTGGCATCATGCGGCTGTGCTTCCATTTTGGTTGCCAGAGGTTCATTCACTTCAAATCCATCACCATCGTAGAGGTGTGTGGATTCAGCGAACCGGCGGACATATTCCGGATCACCCCATAAAAGTATCCGGGATGTGCCGCCATTCCATAACCGCCAGTGCATTTTGTACTGTTGCGGATAACGCAGCATATCGGCATAACTGTGCCGGCGCGGACTCTTTTCAGGATTGATCTGGGTTGGATGATACGGCATTCCCATCTGTTCCATCCAGTATTTGGTGGTAATCCTGAATTTTATTCCTTCATCAATTGCACTTTGAACAACCGCATCCTGCAGCTCTTTGGCCCTGAGATCGAGATGCAGATTGGGCACAGTTGTTTTCATCATTTTGAAAATATCTGTCCAGAATCCCAATTGCTCCTCATTTTTTAATCCCGATTCGTTGTGCATCCTGAATTGAATGGCATCCAGATCGGGAACCAGCTTGACGAATTTCGTCAGTGCCGCTTTTGTGTATGAAATCAGATTGTCGCTGTTCACTCCCCAAACCAGTCCCGGAACGGGTTTGTCCGATGTAATGTTGGCTCCTGGGATGCCGCCACCCTGAACCCCGCCCCGGTAAATGTGATCCCAGATACCAACGGTGAAACGAATGCCCCGCTCGTGAGCCATGCTGATCAAATGATTCAACGCTTTCAGATTTCGTTGTTGTTCCTGAACGGTTAGGCCTACCATCCTGACATCTGAGAAACCTTCTGTATCAAAGAAATAAGGATAACAGGGAGCCAGGAATCCGCCATTTTCGTATCCGAAAATAACTACCATGGAATTAAAGCGGTTTTGAGCCAGCAGATCAAGGTACCTAGTCCAGTAGGCTTCATCGTAAAACCTGCTTTCCCAGTAGGCCCGGTTCATGGTGTAAATGGAAATTGCCCGTTCGCTTACATCCGGTTTCTCTGTAATTTCCCGGACTTCGCTCAACGGATTATTTTTGTCAGAACTCCAGCCAATCCGGTCTGCTGCATCCAGTAATCCATACATCAGCCCACGGTCATCAAAACCACTGACCACCCAGATGGGTTTATTCTGTTCCTTAGTTTTCCAAACAGTTAAAGCTTCAGATACTTCAGGAACCTGGTGGATTCCGGCTTTCAGAAGCTTTGCTGCTTCACCTTTCCCGGAAGATAGTCCTGCAACCAGGATCAATTTCCCCTTTGCCTCAGCAATTGAACGTACTTTTTCGAAGGTGATGTTTTTAGCATGCAACGCATTGGTCAGTTTGGTGAGTCCATGCAAAACGGAAATACCCGGTTGGCTATCGGTTACAATGGAAACTTCGTGGGTTTGGTTGACTGCGTGGCAATTGAAAGTGGATAACAAAATAAGTGTAAGCGACAGGAAAATTGACAGTTTTAAAAAATGATTTTTCATTTTTATTGGAAAATATGTGAGTTAAATAATTGAATTATAATGCGTTCTCATGGAACTCTCCCCGATTACATCGGGGTTCGTTTCATTGGATAAAATTTGACAGAAACTGAACAAATTTAAGAAAACGTATTGTCAAATTACCTTATTACACCATATGGAAACCTTAAAGTCAAATCCTTTCAACTTTAGTTCATGACGAAGACGTGATTATCGGGTAAACAACCGATCCTGAGTTTGGCAAAATAGTAAGTTTTTGTAGAAAGCAGGTACTCATTCCTTGTGGTGCGATCAAACATGGATGACAATTTCAGTTTTGGTAATTTCAATGAGAGAATTATCTTCCATTAAACCTGATATTCTTTCAAGATGCTTGTCAAACATGGTTTTCAGCTCAGTACTTCCAACATTACCCGTTTTGACAAGTATTAGTTTTTGAGGCTGTCCATGAATTAAAAATGATTCTAAAAAATCATTGTCCTTTGTTACTACAATACGTTTTTCTTCAATTTAGCACCAATCAATACAGTCAGGAAAATCCTCTTTTTCAAGATCAGGATAATCTTCCAATAACTCTTCCATAGTCATTCCAGATGCCATCAATTCGATCATATTGTACACAGGATAACTGAGTCTTGTCCCATAATTTACAGACTATGCAACACTGTTACGGATGATAATGCCATGTTTAAGAATCTCATACGATAGCGGATCATTGTAGTCGAAATCAATCTTCATGATTGGATGTGGCTCAATCCTTAAATCAATTTTTCTTCGAAGTTTCATCATCTCGATTTGAACGTCGATAATATCCTCAACGTTATCAACGATTACGGCAATATCAATATCACTATCGTCATGAAAAGTGCCTTTTGCATACGAACCGAATAAAAATGCCTGGGTAATATTGTATTTTGAACTGATCGAGTCAATATATTTCGCAGCTATTTCATAAGCTCCTCTTTTATCCATAATCTCAGTGTTTCAATTTTATTAAACCATTCTTTTGTAAATTCATAGGTACATTTCCGGTAAAATGCTTTCTTAAAACTGTCATACCTGGCGTTCAGGTTAAAAGTAGTGATGGTATCCAAGCCATCCAACTGTTCTTATGAAAAGTTAAAGCCAGTTATTTTTGCAAGCTTTGTCAAGTCGTGTGTGAAAGGTGAATTCTTTGATGTTTGTTTAACCACACAGGCTTTCAGCAATTTTTCCAATACCAGATGTCCGATAAAGAGTACCCAATGGTAATCTTTTGTTTTGAAAAGATTTGCTATTGTCTTAAAATCATCGTCGGAGGTTTCTACCCAATACCCGACAATCTTTTCGACATCGATATTTTTATCTTCGTTGCCCATGTTCTCAAATTCTATTCAAATATACGTTTTTTAGGCATTAGAGTACAGCCTTTTTACTTTTGCTTTGACACAACTATTTTGCTGATATATTGTCGGTTATCATTGCTGATTTTCAGCAAATACACCCCGCTGATTTGGTTTGAAAGATCAATCTGGAATTTGGCTGCATCGGTTTAATGAAAAGAGTTACAAATTCAAAACAGCTTACCACTTCCCGTTTCACAGGGATAGGTAGTTGCAAACGAGTGGTATCCCGAGTTCTGCTATTTTGATTGTTTTGTAGATTGAATTTCAGGCATCACAATAATTCTTGTGGTTAGCGTGTCGTTCGTTATTTCGGTCTTGATCACATCGGGTAGCGTTTTTTGTTCAATGGTTTGTTTTATTTGATTTCGTAAGGATTTCCCGTCTGCTCTACTCCAATTATATACTACATCTGAGGCTGTGATAAAACTTGAAATTAAAGCAACTAAAAAAGCGGCTCTTGTCCAAAGCAACATCGTTTTATGTCGTCTTTGCTCTGGAGTTTTGAATTTATTCTTAACTAAGTCATGTAATGCGTTTGACGCGTAGAAAAGTGAAATGGCATACCGCTCTACATATCTTCCAAAATCTGTCTTGACCTCGAAATAATTTGTTAATATATGTCCCTTACTTTTAGGAATATTTACAATTATCGAATATTCTCTCGGATTCTCTCGTTTATACTTTACACGATTGTAGAGGCAATTATCTTGATTGAATTTTTCGTTTTGATGTAAGTAAATTAAATTACTTTCCTCAAGACTTTTTAAAAGAAAAACAATCTCTTGTATTTGATTGAATAAATCATCATCTGACAAAATAGAAGGACGGTAAATGATCATAAATGAGGGCTCATCTATATTCCATTCGAGTGCGATTGCATCGGTGTTTTCATCTATCAGCTTCACTAAAGATGATCCTTGAACATCTTTGGCAGAGACCATTTTCTCAATTATCTGTTTTTCAAAATCTGTAAACTCTCTCATATTCATTTTTTATTGAATTTGCCAATAAAATCAGTACCTCTTATTTATTATCCTCATTCATCAACCTTCTTGCCTCTTTAATATCAATTTTGGCACGAGTGCCATGTTTTTCAAGAAGATACAAAAGGTTTGCCCCATTTAGAAGTGTTATCGGCTTACCCTTTGCAAATGCGTAAGAGTCGGAACCATAATCTGAGGTTGTTACCAATATTCCTTTGTTGGCTCCTTCGTTCATTACCGTTCCAAACAAATCACGAACTGCCGAAACTCCTACTGTATTGGTGTATCGTTTGGCCTGAATAACAATCTTGCCTCCCCGGATTGGATCAGGATCAAATGCAATTGCATCAACTCCTCCGTCTCTACTGGCTTGGGTAACTTTTACCTCACCTCCGTTGCTACTAAATTCTTTTTCAAACAATTCACGAATCAAATGCTCAAAATCTTCCCAGGCCATTGCAGCAAGATTGGTCGAATCGTCAAATTCAACAGAGTGAGAATCGACAAACCGTTTGTCTTTTTTTTGCGTTTGCAGGATTGGTTGAATGGACGACAACCCACTTAAATCGCTGCTTCCAACACCTTTAAAACTTTTAAAACAAGCCTTGGGATCAACATTAGTTAAGTTTATTTTCTCAAAATCTTCTTTCTTGATCTGTATTGAAACAATGCAGGTTACTTCCTCATTTCCAGTTGCTTTATTGATTGCCCTTACCCAACCATTGAAAGAAATAGCTTCAATCACATTTATGGCATCCGCAGCAAACATTTCATGAATTGAACGTAAGGTAATTTTATATATCGTATCATCGTATAGTTTTCTGAGTTGGATCTCCGAAATATGCGCCTCCCTGATTTCGATATTAGTCGCAATGTATTTAACCTCTTTCAATGTAGGTATATCGTCCGGCGAAGGAAGGCGATATTCTACGATGAGCAGACGGTTGTCAGGATTATATTCTGTGATTATTTCTTTTTCGAAAGAAAGTGGATACGGTGAGTCTTTCAGAATCATCTCGCAAACCTTGTTAATAGCCATATAGTCGCCCGACTGGTATTGATTCTTCAAAGTTACAATTGAATTGTTTTGACTCTTTTGATTGGCAAAAAATTCATCTTTTCTTTTCTGCCACTGTCGTTCCTGAAGATATATTTGCTTTTCCATTTATCGCTTTTTACGTAGTTCTACTATAGAAAGTAAAACCAATAATAGAAAAAAAGTAGTTATTATTCCAATAAATACGTAGTAACCACCTTCCATTTCTCTGTTAAGAATCTGAGGCAAAATTAAAGAAAAGAGACAGATACAAGATACGGAAATTGATCCAATCACATTAGTCCTTTTTCTTTTTAAAATATTTTTTGCTGCATCATTATCTATGTTTTTTGCTTTCTCAAGTATAGAAATTATAGAAGGGTAATTTTTGTTTTTCTTTATATTTGCATAACAATACTCAATATGCTTGTTAGTTACGAGTAAGCCTGATTCAACCAGAATGCGAATAAAAGGTAGACTCCTATTATTTTTTATACAAACAGCCAAAGAATCAAAATCACTTATTGAATTAATGTCAAGTCCCTCTTGAATAAGTGTTTGTATTGCTTGGATATCGTTATGTTGACCATATCGACACAAAAATTTAAACTTTTCAATTCGTTGTTTTTGCAATCTTTTTTGGTGTTCTTCTTCTTCATTTTTATATTTCTCTTCTTCTCTTGTTTTCCATTCTTCTTCGAGTTTAATACGCTCTAAGCAAACTCGTTCATTTTCCCTTTTTATTTCTGTAACTCGTTCAATCGCTTCACTATCAATATTTTTTGATTCTATCAGTACATCTACAATCTGCTTATAGTTTGGAAACTTAAAGATATTTTCGTAATAATAATCAATGTTCTTTTTTGTTACACAATATCCAGCATCAACCAGTAATTGAACAAACTCAATGCTTCGGGATTCAAAAATCGAAAGAATTGAATAGGTAACTTCTGAATTATTTATATGGATTCGTTGATTTACTAATAAAAACCCGTAATTAAAAACTTGTTTTATATCATCCTTAACTCCGCAAAAGAAAAGTAATAAAAATCGGGAAGCCCTGTAAAATCAAGCCTTACAAAGCTTGCCCGATTGATGATTTTTCACTTATTTAGGTGAAAAACATCGTCGCGGATGAAAATTACA
>Ga0209124_10000249_pt1 | contig 36982 bp, 27 predicted proteins | sample BarGraIncu01122A_FD_184502 | JGI IMG/M metagenome (GOLD analysis project Ga0209124, IMG submission 184502) | Arctic peat soil microbial communities from Barrow, Alaska - Barrow Graham LP Incubations 011-22A (SPAdes) (version 2) | ecosystem: Environmental > Terrestrial > Soil > Wetlands > Peat...
AAATAAAAGAAGGAAATCCCATGCAGAAAAAGTCTTTAGTGGTAATTGACATTCAAAATGACATTACCAAAAATTACAAAGAAATCATTGGCAATGTTAATCGGGCAATAGATTGGGCAGTGGAAAATGAAATTCATGTCGTTTATATAAGGCATTTTAACTTATCTGATGGCACAAGGACTTTCAAACCTAATACTCATGGGTCTGAATTAGTTTCGGACATGAAATTGGTTTCCAAAAACATTTTTGAAAAGTCCAAAGGCAACGCATTGACCAGCGAAGATTTTACTGACTTTATCAAGAAAAATGGAATAAGCGAATTTTACATTACAGGAGCAGACGCCATTGCCTGCGTGAAATCAACCGTATTTAATATGTGCAAGGGAAACTACAAAGTTACAGTCTTATCAGATTGTATTACGAGTTATGATAAAAGGAAAATTGACGAAATGCTGAATTATTACGAAAAAAATGGCAGTAAAATAATTAATTTGAATGACTTGTTAGATTCCCCTGTCCTCGCGGATATATAACCATTACTTGCTTGCACAAGAGTGCGGGCTGGTCGGTGGAATTTTCTTTTAATGCCACCTCTTTGTATTCGCCAGCGGATGAAATTTATATCTTTGGCCTGTTTTATATTGTAATACTTTAACCCTTATTAATACCTATGAATGCAACTCCCCTTGTCATTTCAGCCATTCTGATACTGATAATTGCTTATCGGTTTTATATCAGTTTTGTTGCTGCAAAGATTGCCACTATCAACGACAGCAATATAACTCCATCGGGTCGGCTTTACGATGGACAAAACTATGTTCCGATGAGCAAATGGGTGTTATTTGGTCATCATTTTGCAGCCATAGCAGGAGCAGGACCTTTGGTAGGTCCGGTATTGGCAGCTCAGTTCGGATATTTCCCCGGATTTGTTTGGATGCTGGTGGGATCGGTTTTTGCCGGTGCGGTACACGATTTTATCATACTATATGCTTCCACCCGTTCGGATGGCAAATCGCTGGCCGAAATTGCCCGTGTGGAGATAAACAAAGTGAGCGGATTCACCTCATCGATAGCCATTTTACTGATTTTGGTTATAGCTATGGCCGGATTGGGGTTGGTGGTTGTAAATGCATTGGCTGAGAGCTCATGGGGAGTTTTTACCATTGCTTCTACTATTCCCATTGCTTTGTTTATGGGTGTCTGGATGTTTAAGTTCCGAAAAGGGAAAACGGTTGAAGCTACCATTATTGGTGTCACACTGCTGACTTTATCCGTAATTTTCGGAAAATATATTCCGGGCTCTGCTTATGCTTCATGGTTTACTTTCGACCATAAAACCCTGACGATATTGCTTATAATTTATGGATTTGCAGCTTCTGTTCTGCCTGTCTGGCTCTTACTTTCTCCCCGCGATTATCTCAGTTCTATTATGAAAATTGCCGTGATTGCCATGCTGGCCGTTGGAATTATAGTTGTTGCACCCACTATGCATATGCCTGCATTCACACAATTTATTCATGGAGGAGGTCCGATTATTCCGGGTACATTGTTTCCATATTTGTTTATAACCATTGCCTGTGGTGCAATTTCCGGATTTCATGCGCTGGTAAGCTCGGGAACTACGCCCAAGATGATTATGAAAGAATCGCATATTAAAAGCATTGCTGCCGGTTCCATGCTGGTGGAAGCCATGGTAAGTATTCTGGCTTTGATAGCAGCTTCCAGTTTATTTCCATTGGATTATTTTGCCATAAATGTACCCGCCGAAAAATTTGCGACTATACTTCCTAAACTCCATCAAATGGGCTTTATAGATACTAACCTCACTCAACTCTCGGCAGAAGTTGGAGAGAAGATTGCAGGTCGCACGGGGGGAGCAGTATCGCTGGGTGTTGGTATGGCTCAGATTTTTTCGTCCATCCCGGGTCTGAACGGATTAATGTCCTATTGGTATCATTTTGCCATTATGTTTGAAGCTTTGTTTATCCTTACCACTATCGATGCCGGAACACGCATCGGACGATTTGTATTGCAGGAAATGCTGGGTAAAGTGTATGCTCCGTTTGGACGTGCTAACTGGTTACCCGGGAACATTATTGCCAGTTTACTAATGGTCGTTTCGTGGGGATATTTTATTTATACCGGAAGCGTTTCCACTATCTGGCCTATGTTTGGAACAGCTAATCAGTTACTCGCCTCCATTGCACTGGCAGTTGGCACTAGTTATATAATCAACCGGGGCAAAATAAAGTATGCGTTGATAACCATAGTTCCCTTTATTTTTATTGGATTTACAACACTTTATGCAGGTTTTGCCAATATAATTACGATCTATTTTCCTCAGGTTTTGAAAAGTGAAACGAGGATTCAGGGTATTATAAATCTGACTTTATCGGGAGTAATTATTTTTTGTGCCTGTGTGGTATTTTATAATGCAATTCCCAAATGGGTGAAAGCATTTCAAAAAGCCAGAAATATCGGTTTAGAGACAGAATCAATTTAAAATAGAATCATTTGGAGAGCTTAAGAGTGGTATTCGAGAAGTTTTACACTTAATTAGGTAAAGTTGATTAAGGCAAAGATATTTGTAAACACTACTCATATATAGAAATCGCTTGTAGGAGACGGTAGTAACTTCAAGTCCCTTTAGGCTTCGGCGTGAGCTCAGTCGAACGGGGTTTGGGGCGGATGAAGAGAATAAAAATCTCCTGTCCTCGCGGATATATAACCATTACTTGCTTGCACAAAAGTGCAGGCTGGTCGGTGGGATAATTGTCTGAACCTGGATTCAGCAGATGAATCAGATAAAGACGGATACGCTAAAAATCTGATACATCCTTTTATCTGATATAATCGTGGTTCAGACAGAGGTAGCAGCGAATGTAGTTATAGTCGAACAAGCTAAGGTGTTTTGTTTTGAAAAAACAATCTATTCTTCTTTCTTTGATCTAACGAGCAACACACCGATTACAAATCGGCGCGAGCGTGGGTTAGCAGCACACCGAAAAAACATTAGTACGGCATTTTTGCTAATTCCGAGAATGATAATAAAACAACATAATATGGATATGAAAACGACAATCAAAATATTTATAACATTTTGTCTTGCTACGATCACTTGTTGTAGTTATGCAAATACATTATGTGTCAGCAATTTGTCAGATTCGAATAATGGTTCGCTAAGTCAGGTAATAACTAATGCAAATAATGGTGATACAATTATTTTTAAAATATCTAACGCACAGACAAAAATAATTAATCTATCTCAACCGATTACTATTGATAAAAATTTAACAATTAACGGCATAAATCAGGCTAATGGAGATACGATAATTCTCAATCAGAATTTAAGCGATGCATGTATCTTAACCATTAGTGGAAAGAATTTGCATGTTACTCTTGAAAACTTGAAAATAACGAACGGAACTAAAGGCGCCATCTTTCTTAACGCTAATAATACTTTAATTTTAAATGGATGTAAAGTATATTCTAATAAATACAATTATTCCTATTCAACTGAATTTGGTGCAATTTATGCCGACAAACAGTCTTCGCTATATCTAAATCGATGTGAAATATCAGGCAACACAGGATCTGATGCTGCCGGTATTTATGGAAACTATGCCTACGTAGAAATGAATCAAACACTCTTAAGCAATAACCACACATCATCAGACGGCAGAGCTATAAAAATCTATGGCGGTACTCTATTATTGAAGGATTGTACTATTAAAAATAATACGGTAGGTGTATCAGGTATATACGCTAAAATGAATCTTTATAGATGTACTATTAGTGGTGGTTATCATACCGGCAATGCAAATGGAGGAGGACTTAGCACTTATGAAGGATGTGATGTTTATATTGAAGATTCAAATATTATTAATAATCTTGCCGGAGAAGGTGCCGGTATCTGCTCATGGGGTGGCAACATAGTCATTAAACGTTCAAATATTTCCGACAATTATAGCACAACCGACGCAGGTGGTATTCAGTTCTCTGGTAATAAATTACTAATAGATAGTTGCACGATACGAAATAATACAGCATTCAATCGAGCAGGTGGAGTAAATTTGTGGTGCGGAAAAGCAGCTACTATACAAAATTCAATTATTGATAACAACAAAGCAACAAATGGTTGGAGTGAAAATTATGGTGGAGGGATATGTTCGGTATTCACACCATTTACACTGATCAATTCAACTATATCTAATAATAAAGCATATAATGGAGCAGGATTATCTGCCACATGTCAAACAGATAGTATTTTGCTGATTAACAACACATTTTACAATAATATTGCCTCAAATACGGGAGGAGCTATCTATCTGGTACATTTCTATGGAAACATGAAAGATGCCATGTATTATTTACCTACATATCCCAAATCAATTTTTATTAACAATACCATTACTAACAATAGTGCATTAGATGGTGGTGGTATTTATTTTAACCCTACCTTATTTTGCAGCGGTGATGGTATAATACATTTATATAATAATATCATAGCCCTGAATAGCAATTATGATTTCAAGCAAGCCTACAACACCAATACAACAACCTATATAAAAGGGAAAAATAATATTGGCATATTTACCGGATTATCAACAAATGTAGATGCCCAATTTATTAATTATAACTCAACCTCAAATATCTTCAAATCTTCTCCTCCAATATTGTCTAATAATGGAGGATATACTCCCACTGTAGAATTATCGAATAACAGTATGGCAATTGGTAAAGGAATTGCAATGGTTACTGGTTTTAGTATTCCATCTACTGATCAAAGAGGCTATAAACGTTATTACCGCCCGACTATTGGTTCATTTGAAATTCCGGTATATCCATCGACTCCTTTTGGTGCTTTACCAGCTACAAATGTTACAGAAAATAGTTTTGTAGCAAATTGGTTATTAAATAAAGAGGCAACCAACTATTACTTAGATGTTTCAATGGATAACTTCAAAACATTCGTGCCCGGCTACCAAAACAAATCAATTGGTAATGTTTCATCTTACCTACTACAAGGAATCTCATCAAATGCAAATTATCAATATCGAGTTCGAATCGCAAATGACATTGATGTCTCCGATAATTCAGACACTATTTTGGTTTCGACTCTTGCAAATCCTAATTTCAAAATCTCTAGTATAAGCCCTGTAGTGGGGACTGTCGGCACGAAAATAACACTTACAGGTATTGGTTTCAATAAGATTGCAACAAATGATACAATTTATTTCTCAGGTAATGTGAAAGCCGTTGTGTTAAGCGCTACGGAAACCAGCATCATTGCAATTGTTCCTTACTGCACAGAATCGGGGCCAATAACTATAAAAAAATCAGACGGTCTTTCCACAACCAGCAACGAAATATTTACACCAACCTCTTTACCTGTTACAAATTATAAAGTACAAACTACAAATTGTACCTGTAGAGGCAGTAATGATGGTATGATTATGGTAACTTTTGCTACCAATCTGGATTATAAAGTCACTATTACAGGCACCTCTTATTCCAAAACAGAACATGCAAATAGTTCTATTTATAAATTAAACAATCTTCCTGCTGATACATACCAAATTAATTTTTCGATTGATAGTGTGAATAATTATTGCCAATCTTTTTCATTTACCATTACCCAGCCGCAAGACATGAGTGTGATGAAAGTAAAATCGGCAGAGAACATCGTTCAATATTCGATGACAGGAGGAAAACAGTATTATGTATCTGTGAATGATATTACTCAAATTGCCAGTGATAGTACATTAACCATACCGTTGCAGAATGGCAAGAACCGCATTTCAATTTGGACGGACAAACTATGTCAGGGGAAGTACGAAGAGACGATATATTTCAATGATAGCGGTAAGATTTCTATCTTTCCCAACCCAACCGACGGGCTAATCAATATCGAAATTCCAAATAATGAAGAAAAGGTAATGGTAGAAGTATCTACATTAAACGGTGCTATTGTGCTGCAACAAATCATAGCTGTACCAGCAAACAAATTGGTTACTATTAATGCCACATCGCTTGCAACAGGACTCTATACTGTGAGGATATCTGGTTCTACCCTACACAGCACCATTAAAATGGTAAAGAAATAATTGAATCAAAATCAAAAGAATTATGAAACAAGCATCCAAACTTTCTGCAATATTATTATCCATAACAATAATATTTATAGCTTGCAAAAAAAATAACAACGGCGAACCGATACCAATTCCAAGTACTGTTACTCTGTCGACCCCTTCAAACAGTGCTGCTTGTATTCAAGGCACATCGGCAAATGGGGTAACAGCATCAGTGGAATTTACATGGTCGGCTGCCAGTAATGTGAATAGTTATCAGATAGTTATTAAAGACCTATCCTTACAAACATCTGTAAATTATACTACAACCTCTACATCGTACACCGCAACATTAAACACCAATACGCCCTATTCATGGTATATAATGGCAAAAAACAGCTCGGGCAATACTACCAGTGATACATGGAAATTCTATCTCTCAGGTACACCGGCAAGTAATTATACTCCATTTCCTGCTGATTTAACCACTCCAGCATTAGGTGCAATAATCAATTCCAACGGTGCTGCAACTGTGCAGGTTAGTTTCCAGTGGACAGGTAGTGACCCCGATAATGATATTGCAAGTTATGCATTTTATTTAGATAAGACCAACGCATCAAAACAAGTAGTTGCAGCACAAACAACAACTTCGTTCACGCAAAATCTTTCAACAGGCGCCTATTTTTGGAAAATAGTAACAACTGATAAGGCCGGAAATACTTCTACTTCGACAGTATGTACATTTTATATAAAATAGAAGAACTGTACGATAAATAAGGAAGATAATTTCAAAATGAACGAACGAACGGCTAAATGCCCATAGCCTAGGTCATTAGGCGGTAATGCAAAAAAAAACAAAACAGGAATCTAACAAAAAAACATAATAATAATAATAATAATAATAATCACTTTTAAACCATTAAATTATGCAATTTAAATTCAAACTAGCTCAACTATTTACTTTTACTCTTACTCTTTTAATCATTTGCTCTTGTGGAGAATCTTCAATAAGCGTAAAAAGTGCAAATTTCACTCCTCTTTCAACAAATACCTATTTACATGGAACCATTTCATTTGAAGCAACTGATACAATCGGTGGATTAAACTACCATTGGAATTTTGGAGATGGCACGTCTGAAATTGGAGGTCACAAAACTAAACACTCATACGAAAGTTCAGGATTGCATACAGTGACATTAGAAGTAGATGGTTTATCTAGTTCTCGGGTAATTCGAGTTTATCCTGGGAATGTAAGTTTCCAGATTAAAAATATGACTACAAGAGAACTGAATATACTTTCTAATATTGATGTTGCCGGAAATGGTTGCCTTAATCGCATTGACTTATCTCGTGGACAAACTTCTGACACTTTATATGCAACGACTCCATTATGGGGTAATGTTCCACATGGTATTAACTTATCAGTTTTTATAAACAATGTTGAGTACTCACTAAATGGGTTTGACAACAAATTTGATTGGATACAAGACTCACAACACTCAATTAGAACAATTACAGATTCAACCAAATGCAATTACAGAATACAAACTGGCTCACAAATTGACAAATTCTTTTATATAAAAGACTTATAAGTTTAAAAACCATTTAGAACCCGACTCTTTACAACCAAAAAGAAATGCAATAACCGCTAACACACGCTATGGGTCATTGGCTGGCTGACGTGCATTCCGGCAGTTTTGCTCCCGCATTCACCTTGTCGTTTCACGACAGCGAACGCTCCCGCAAACCGCCAAATGCCAATAGCCTTTGGCGTTAGGCAGTAATCGTAAGAACCACTACAATATGAACATGCATATTTAAAACAAACGACAATAAGATGAAAAAAATATTATTATCGCTTATTCTGCTTGGAACAATTAAATTAGCTATCAGTCAGGAAGTTTTATACTATTGCTCTAAGTCGCATCCTTCAGGAGCTTGGCAAGTGTATAAGAAAAATTTAACTGAAGGATCTATAGCTACAATTACCAGCAATACGACATATAATTATTGGTGGGTAGAACTTTCTCCAAATAAAACTCAATTATTAATATTAAGAAGCCCTTATAGTAGTTCAATTGACCAATTTGATTACGCAAACTGTGAAATGATTAAATCTAATGCAGATGGGAGCAATCAAAGAGTAATTATCGCTGATAACCAATATAGTTGGTATGCATTTGGAAATCCGCATTGGCATCCAAACGGGAATCGTATTTTAATGATTGCACAATCTACCAATAGTTCAGCTCCGTTCTATCTTTTTGCCGTTGACACATTGGGTAATAATCCAAAACAGCTAACTACTCAATATAGTATTGATGGAAATTGGTCGCCAAGCGGGAATAAAATAGTATTTATCGGAATAGGTAGCGTGGGTTCTGTTCCTCTTAACTTTGAGGTTTTTACAGCTAATTATAATTATTCATTAAATCAGGTTTCTAACATTAAACAACTCACGAGTGACAATACTCGTGATCAGGACCCTTGCTTTTCTCCGGACGGCTCTAAGATTGTATTTTCAGCCAGTGATGCAAGTATTACAAATGCTGATTTAGTTACCATAGACACAAGCGGAGTCAACCGAACCTCTGTTCTTGACGATGCCGGTATTCATGGCGGCCCATTAAATTGGGGAAGTAATGGAAAAATATACCACCACAGTATTTATATAGGAACAACCAATTTTACGATTAATGCATTTAATACTAATACAAGTAGTTACGAAACATTTTTTGCCTCGGCTTCTTACGACTACATATCCCCATACTATGCTAATATAAATACTGTTGGAACTAACACATCGTTTATTGAAAAAACTAATTTTAAAATATACCCTAACCCCTTTTCAATAGAAACGCACTTCATTATAGATAAATATTTAAATAATGCAACACTGACAATTTACAACACAGATGGGCAAATAGTAAAACAACTAATGAATATTTCAGGACAGACAATTACTTTGAATCGGGGCAACTTATTAAGCGGAGTCTATTTTATTCGTATCGCACAAGGCAATAAAAAAATCGCAACAAATAAAATTTTAATTATTGACTAAAAAACGACTACCGCCAACAAAGTATAGCAGTAATAAGGGGTTCAGTGGGTTGCCCAAGGCTTTTGCCCGCGGCAAGGTTATTGTATGGCGATAGTGAACTGCCCCGCCAACCCTTACTACTGCTATACTCAAACATTGGCTGGCTGACGTGCATTCCGGCGGTTTTGCTCCCGCATTCACTTTGTCAGAATTAGAATTTACAGAATTGAAGAATGAACAGAATAAAAAAATAATAACTGTATAACAAGAGCCGTGTGATGGGAGACTATCAAGCACGATTCCGTGAGAGTCTTAGGGTGAAACTCCCTTTACCTACTTGAATCCTCGGTCGTTAGCGACAAGTAAAAAACTGAGATTGAATGACAACGGATTTGATATTTGGACTTTTAAGGAAACAACTTTGGACTTTTCAAGAAAGCCGGTTGAGAAAATTATACCGATCTTTGCAGTATAATTTATAATTTAGAAGGAGGTAATTATGTCTAAGACAATTTTAAAAGAATTTTTAGATAGCAAGGCGTTTATCATCACAGGACCAACATCTGGTATAGGTCGTGCCACAGCACTCGAACTGGCCAAGCACGGTACAGTTATTTTAGTAGGGCGGAATCCAAAGAAGCTCGACGAATTGCAGAATATTATAGAGCAAAAAGGCCAACATGCGGTATCGGTAGTGTGCGATATTTCGGATATGACCAGTGTGAGACAAGCAGTGCAACAAATTATAGCGCTTGGACTTCCGATAGTTGGGTTGCTCAACAATGCAGGGATTATGCCATCAAAAGCAACAAAGAGTGCTCAAGGCTGGGATATGACATTTGCTACTAATCATCTTGGAGCATTCGAATTAACTGAATTGCTAGCTTCTCATCTTCCTGACGGAGCCAACGTAGTGTTCATTGCTTCTGCTATTGAAGACCCTGAACGTAAACCTGCAAAAGTGATGGGAATGCGTGGCGGTCGTTATATCTCGGTGGAAGCAAGTGCCCGGGGCGAATGGAAAGAGGGAGGTTCTAAAATAGCCGGCTCAGACGCCTATGCGACATCAAAGCAATGTATTCTTGCTTCTACAATGGCTTTTGCACGCGAAAACCCTCGCTTGCATTTCAATGCTGTAGAACCGGGAATAACACGGGGAACAAGTCTTGGGGGTGAAAGTATGAATGCTATTGTACACTTTATATTTGGTCAGATTATGGCGGTAATTCCTCCTTTCTCTACCTATAGCAGTACGCCCGCAAAGTCGGCAAAAACCATTACAAAAGTTCTAATTGATCAGTCGGGTAAAACAGGTATTTACTATGACGAAAAAGGTCAACCAATGCTTGGCTCTGAGTTATCGCAAGACCCGAAATTTCAAGACCTCGTTGTTGCCGAGACACGTACTTTTTTGTCGAAAATCAATGAATAAATAAATCTGGAATGTAAGATGAGTGAAGCAAATTATCATATCGGTACAATTTCGCCCGAGCAGTTTATTGCCGAACATACTTTTATATTTATTATAAAGGGTGTAATGCATCTTTATGACGGTAATAAAAATTACACACTTAAATCGGGTGAATGCGGTCTTGCGCGAAAGAACCGTTTGGCTAGGTTTATGAAAGAAAAAGAGAATAATGAACTTGAAAAGGTTTTTGTTTTTTTTGACGAGAAGTTTCTTCGAATGTTTCAGGAAAAACACAACGTAAAGGCAACAAAATTCAATTCAAACGAAACTATTTTACACATAAACAGAAATGATTTTATACCGAATTTTGTTCATTCCCTGTTGCCGTATTACAATCACGGAAAAATAAATGAAGAATTTGCCGATGTTAAACGTGAAGAATTACTGATTATTCTGTTGCAGGAACAACCGGAGTTGGCGGGCTTATTCTTTGATTATGGCATTCCGCAAAAAATAAACATGGAAGAGTTTATGAACCGAAACTTCAAATTCAATGTAACTATTGAAAGGTTTGCATACCTGACAGGGCGTAGTTTATCGGCATTTAAACGGGATTTCAAAGCAATTTTCAATGAAACACCCAGCCGATGGCTGGTACAAAAACGTTTGCAAGAAGCATATTTCCTTATGGACAAAAAGAACGAAAAACCAACAGAAATTTATCTTGATTTGGGATTTGAAGCTTTATCTCACTTTTCATTCGCTTTCAAAAAACTATTTGGGTTAACACCAAGCGAACTGACTGAAAGAAAGAAAAAGAAATGAACAATAACGACATAAAAAGACTTTCCCGATTGACTGCAATTTTAACCCAACTGCAAACGAAGAGAATATTAAATTCAACTACTCTTGCTGAAAAATTTGGAGTAAGTGTTCGGACAATTTATAGAGATATAAAAGCGTTGGAACAGGCAGGTGTTCCCATATTTACAGAAGACGGAAAAGGATATTCTCTGATGGAAGGATATAGAATTCCCCCGGTTATGTTTACCGAAAGCGAGGCAAATGCTTTAATTACTGCTGAACAATTAGTGCTGAACAACAGAGATAGTTCACTCAGTAAAGAATATGCAGAGGCAGTAAATAAAATAAAAGCCATCCTGTTGTATTCAACAAAAGAAAAAGTAGATTTACTTTCTAAAAGGATTGCTGTTAGTCCTGCCATTCCAAATACAAACACGAGTAATTCATTGACCTTAATTCAAAACGCATTGACAACTTTTAAAGTGTTGAATATCACCTATCATTCAGAAGGCAAAGACGAAATAACAAAACGGAACATAGAACCATTTGCTTTGTATTACAACCTACAAGAGAGTTGGACACTTATTGCCTATTGCAGACTAAGGAAGGATTTCAGAATGTTTCGTTTAGGTAGGATTTTAAGAATCGAACCTCTTAACTTAAGCTTTACGCCTCACAAACTAACCCTGAAGGAATATCTAGACGATAAAGAAAAAAAATTTCAGAACCCCTGACATACTCTTGTCATACATTCATTTTACTTTTGTACTATCAATTACTTTATGAATAATTAAAACGAAAAGAAATGAAAAATATGAATTTAGTATCATTAAGAATTATCACCGCTAACATTAGAACATTAGTTCCCTTTTTTGAAAAAGCAACTGGTATAGAAGCTAAGTGGTTAACAGATGACTTCGCAGAGATAGTTACAAGCTCTTTCACCCTGGCAATTGGAAGCACTCGAACATTAGCTTTTTTTGGAGAAGGAGTTGCTCAACCAGCTGCTAATAAAAGTGTAATCATCGAATTTCTAGTAGAGAATGTTGATGATGAATACGAAAGGATTAAAGATTTGTCTATTGACATTGTTCAGAAGCCGACAACAATGCCTTGGGGGAATCGTTCGTTACTATTTCGTGACACAGATGGCAATTTAATTAATTTTTTCACACCGGTAAGTCCTGAAGCTATTAAAAAATTTGCTTAACGACAAAGCCCAGTCACTAACATGCAATTAAAAAAACAGAAATGACAGAAATTGAGCAATACATTAAATCGTACTTTGGAGTAGTTGCAATTGACGACTTAGAAACAATTGTTTCCTTATTTACACCGACAACTATTAAGAAAGGAGAATTCCTATCGAAATCGGGTAAACTTTGCGACAAATTATGTTTTGTAAAATCGGGACTTTTGAGAATGTTTGTAACCAATGAAGACAAAGAAGTAACCCAATGCATTGCGACAAAAGGACATTTTTCGACAGACTTATCAAGTTTCATTTTTGATACACCTTCACGTTGGGCAATACAAGCCATCATTGAAACCGAAGTTTACACCATAAGCAAGGAAGACTATAAAAAAATTGGAAATTTAGTTTCCAAATGGAACGAATTTGAAAAATTATTTTTAGTGCGTTGCTTTACAATTTTGGAAGACCGAACTGTTAGGCATTTGTCTATGACAGCAGAAGAAAGATATAATTTTTTCTTTGAAAACAATAGAGAACTCATTCAACAAGTGCCCTTGCAATATATTGCTTCCATGCTTGGAATGAGGCCTGAAACATTTAGTAGAATAAGGAAAAAGCAACTATAATAATTTCTTGATTTTTGTCAAGAACAAAGAAACATATTCTGTTAGACCTTTGTGAAAGAAATACAACGAAGTATTTCAATTAAAAACAATGAGATTATGACAGAAAATGCAACCAACAAAACAGAAGAACTGCGTAAACAAACGCTTGAGAAAGCTCAATCTTATTTAGGACTTTTACAAGCTCAGGATTGGGACAACTGGATTAACCTATGGGCAGACGATGCTATTCTTGAGTTTCCTTTTGCCCCCAAAAACCGACCATCTATCTATCGTGGAAAACAGGACATTCTTACATACATGTCGTCGACCACACGAAGTATAGTTGTAGATTCTGTTGCTGAATTAAACATTTCGCCCATGCTTGATCCTAGCAAACTGGTGATTGAATTGGCTATAAATGGACACTTACTAGGTAATGGAGCCACCTATAATCAACGATATGTGACCTTTTTTGAATTTGAATCCGGGAAAATTAAACACTATAGAGAATATTGGAATCCGGTTGTGTCCATCGAAGCTTATGGAAGCTATGAAGCATGGATGAAATTTAATAGTGAATTATAGATTTGATTATTTATTTGTCGAGCATATATCAATAAAACCTGTTCCTACTTAATTTTTATGAATATATGTTCGACAAGTAAGAACAAAAGAAAATAGTTAACTATGAAAATAACTGCACCTAATACATAGGACTTCATGTGGTCGGCATGACCTAGTCCGTCAGGGGACGGATAAACTATAAAGTCACGGTTGCACTACATCCCTGCGGTACTTTTGTCGAATGAGCGTTAAAGAAAGTGGTTGTAACCCTATGGAGTTAGCGGGACATTGCTGTTACACGGCATGTTTCATTTGCAGAGCTTGCGGATAACCGGATGCGGGAATAGAGAAGTAATTACAGAAAAATTTTAAAGTAAATCAGCTAGCGAGCTGATTTATATATAAGCAAAAAAAAAATCGAAATGTCGATAGCTTCGGTCGTTGGCAGCAAGCCAAAAAATGAAAAGAAAGATAAAGCGACTTCGCTTATAGAAACAGAAAAAAAGACAACACAAAAGCCAAAGAAAAAAACAAATAAATGACAACAAGTACAGTAAAAGAACATTTTGAGACAGAAGCTCAAGAGTTTGACAGTATAATTGTAAAATTAATACCGTATTACGACCAGATGATTAATGCGCTGATTGATTCCATTCAATTTGACACATTTGATAATATTCGCATTATAGATTTGGGTTGTGGAACTGGCACAATTGCAAAACGACTTGCAGACAGATTTCCGAATTCAAAGATTGTTTGTTTGGATATTGCTTCAAAAATGATAGAAATTGCAAAGTATAAATTGCTTGACCATAAGAATTCGGAGTTTATTGTTGGTGACTTTTCCAAAATTGACTTTAAAGAGCAATTTGATGTAGTTGTTTCTTCATTGGCATTGCACCATATCGAAACAGACAACGAGAAAAAGGAATTCTACTCTAAGATTTTTAAAATCTTGACAAATTCTGGTCAATTCATAAATGCTGACGTTGTTTTGGCAACGACAGATTACCAACAAAACATAAATATGAATCGGTGGATTGACCACATGAACAAAAGTGTATCCATGGAAGAGATTCGTAATAAATGGATTCCTAGTTATAAAGCTGAAGACAGACCATCCAAATTGATAGATCAATTAAAATGGTTGGACGAAATTGGATTCAGAACAGTTGATGTTATGTGGAAGTATTATAATTTCAGTGTTTACGGAGGAATAAAATGAAAATGACCTAGCCCCTGACACACGCCAGGTCATTGGCTAGCTGACCCCAATAAGTCGGGGCAAGCTGTGCAATTGGCAGGTTTTGCTCCCGCATTCACTTTGTGGGTGGGAAATTGTCTGAATCAGAATTTACAGAATAAAAGTTGGCGTGTAGAGAAAAGAATGAGATATGAGTAGAGATACATCTTCATTCTGTGAATTCTGATTCTGACAAAAGTACAACAGTGAACGCCCATTGGGTGCTGAGGAGTTATCAAAAATTCTTGTCTCCACGAATATATAACCATTAACTCCTTGCACAAAAGTGTGGAGTTGTTGATGGCATTAAGGTTATCAGAACAAAACAACTCAGAAAATGAACAAAGTAAATTGGAAAGAAGTATTCAAATTCTTATCGGGTGCATTTTTTGTAACCGCAGGAGCAAGTTGGTATTTTTCTTATTATAAAATTGATGTTCCTTTTATGGGAACCAACATGTCTCACGAATTTTTAGCTATTCGTGGTTGTTTCCATTTCGGGTTGTTTCTTCTCACATTCTATTTCGGGTTCATTAAAAAAAAATAGATTAACCAAAATAGTTTGGTGCGCAACATCGAACCGCTTTTACACGCTACTAAATACAGGTTCTAAATTTGGTAGCGAAACCCTCTCTACACTGCACTCCAGCATTTATCCATCTTTATCTGGAAACACTATTTCTTCAAATCTTATTATTTTTAATCGGGTTGTATTATTGATCAAATCACCAATGCTTAAACTGTATAAAATATGTATATATTAACGCATTAATGTAACAGAATAAATAATCTATGGACTAAAACAAGTCAGATTGTAACATACTGAATTTATATCATGCAAATAAAGAACAATATGATATTTGTTTGTATATTTGGGGTGTAAAAATTCTTTGTAATAACATAATATTTAGCGCTATGAAAACGAAAGAAGTTCTAGAAGATCTGAAACGACGTTTTCCGAATGAACCGGAATACTATCAGGCCGTTGAAGAAGTGTTACTGTCTATTGAAGAAACCTACAATGCCCATCCTGAGTTCGTAAAGCAAAACATTATCGAACGTATCTGCATCCCTGACCGTATCTTTTCTTTCCGTGTATCGTGGGTCGACGATAATGGTTATGTGAAAACCAACATGGGATATCGTATTCAACACAACAATGCTATTGGTCCTTACAAAGGAGGTTTGCGTTTCCACGAATCCGTAAGTCCTTCTATCCTCAAATTTCTTGCTTTCGAACAAACATTTAAAAATGCACTTACCACATTGCCTATGGGCGGTGCCAAAGGCGGTTCCGACTTTAGTACGCAGGGAAAATCGGATGCTGAAATAATGCGGTTCTGTCAGGCGTTTATTCTCGAACTCTGGCGTCACATTGGTCCTGAAACGGATGTACCGGCAGGCGATATAGGAGTTGGAGGAAGGGAAGTTGCCTACTTGTACGGAATGTATCGTAAATTGGCACACGAAAACACAGGAACCTTTACCGGAAAAGGGCTCGAATTTGGGGGTTCTTTAATCCGTCCCGAAGCTACCGGTTACGGCAATATTTATTTTCTGATGAATATGCTTAAGCGCAAAGGTATAACCGATTTAAAAGGTCAGATTGTTGCCATCTCAGGTTCTGGAAACGTAGCGACATATACTGCCGAAAAAGCAATTGAGTTGGGTGCTAAAGTAATTACCATGTCCGACAGTAATGGTTACATCTACGATCCCGATGGAATTGACACCGAAAAACTGACTTATATTTTAGATTTAAAAAATATACAACGAGGCAGGATTAAAGAATATGCTGCTAAATATGGCTGTAAATATGTGGAAGGACAACGCCCCTGGGCTGAAAAATGTACCATTGCTTTACCATCGGCAACTCAAAATGAAATCAATGGCGAAGAAGCCGAAATGCTGATAAAGAATGGTTGTATTGCAGTATCAGAAGGTGCTAATATGCCATCGACCATAGAAGCTGTGGAAGTCTTTTTGAAAAACAAAATACTATACGCTCCGGGCAAAGCAGCCAATGCGGGAGGTGTATCAGTATCCGGACTCGAAATGTCGCAAAATGCGATGAAACTCAGCTGGCCAAGAGATGAAGTTGATAACCGGTTGCAGCACATTATGGCAAGCATTCACGAAGCATGCGTAAAATACGGTACAGAGCCGGATGGTTTTGTGAATTATGTAAAAGGTGCCAATATAGCAGGATTTATGAAAGTGGCTAAAGCAATGATGGCGCAGGGAGTACTTTAAAATAATTCGTAATTTTAAACCAATTCATAATACATAATGAGACATCAAATAAAAATGCCCGTAAGACTCGGGCATTTTTATTTATAATATCTTTGGCGCGAAGATGCAAAGAATAAACAAAATAACACACCAAAATAACAAGAAAAGAAACAGAGGAAGCAACGAAAAAGGCTAATCAAGCATCTATAAAAGAAAACACGAGTATGAAACATTTTAGATTAGCAATTTTTCTTTTAGCGCTGATGTCTTTGCCGGCATGCGAAACGCAGAAGCAACTCAGAACAGTGAGTTGTAATAAGGGAATGCCTGACAGTTATCCAACCGGAACAATGTGTACTACGGATACATGCGCTACCTATCAATCAATATGGAAAGCATTGTTTATGGAAAAGAATCATCTGACAGAAAGTTACTTTAACGCCCATATTGAACTTAGCAGTTCGAGCATTAATACCTGGAATGATGGTCGTTCTTTCAGTATATGCTACAAAATTAAACTTGGTTGGGCTGAAGCTTATAATTGCGACCAGTTCATGATAAAAATAGATAAAAGTAATCAGCTCTATCCTGCCATCAACATTCCCCGAGATACGTATTTGTCAAAGGATCAGATCCGATTAGAGGTTAATGGCAACGCCTTTTCGTCGTTCATAACCAAACTATCCAATGTAGAGAGCCTGAAGTTCAACTCGCTTGATAATGCAGTGAAAATACTGACTGCAAAGGCAAAAGTAAATACTTTATGTGCCCGCATTATTTTTGTTGATAACACCACAGGGAATCTGGTACTTGAAGCCAATGCCCAATATGACGATGAAGTGAATAGCTGCATACTGGGAAGAATTGATTTAATAACGGGCGAAACAACTGTCAGGGAAGTACCATGTATGATTGATTGACGAACCATATCACTCATCACACTTTAAATAAGCCCTCTTGCTTACTCTCATAATCCAACAAAAAAAGCACCTGCCAATAGTGCATTGACAGGTGCTTAACTTGCGTGTGTGATGAAGAACGAACTATTTTATTTGATTTGTTTCGAAACCAGATTGTCGAAAGAAAATTTACCGCTACCACCAATAACCGCTGCCAAAGCCAGTCCAATTACCAGAACAAAGTACTCAACTCCTTCGCCTTTTTGCATTCCAAACCAGTTCATAAAGAACCCGTTGTGGAGGTGTCCGCCAAGTACCATTGCACCCGACATGGTGAGAAGAATTGAAGCAGCCATAAAACGTGTTCCCAAGCCAATGATAACTCCAATGCTACCTACAAACTCGGCAAGGATTACCAAAGCACCAATGATAAACGGCATTCCCATTGATTGGAAAAATCCTACTGTGCCTGCAAATCCGTATCCGCCAAACATACCTAATGCTTTTTGCATACCATGAGGTAAAATTACAAAACCTAATGCAAGACGAACGACTAATAATGACCACGATTGTTGGTCGGTTGCTAAAAACTTTTTAATTGTATTCATACTGTTTCTTTTATTGTGTCTCAATTCAACAGAAGCAAGACAAATTTATTTTTGATTTATTTTATTTCTTGATAACTGTTCACCGATTAGTGCATTGCTACTTCCATAATCAGCAATTGAGCTTCGCTGTTGGCGGTTATTTCAATTTCGGAAGTTTCGCTTACTCCAAATCCATCTCTTTTACTTAGTTTCTGACCTGCTACGGTAACTTCGCCTTCCAGAACAAAGAAATATACACCTGTGTCTTCGCCTTTCAGTTTGTAGCTTCCTGTCCATCCTTCTGATAATTCTCCCAGATGGAACCAGGCTTGCTGGTGAATCCACACACCCTGATCGTCGGGGTTGGGTGAAAGAATCTGATAGAGTTCATCTTCTTTTGCTATATCGGTAATGGATATCTGATCGTAACGAGGCGTCACATTCCTTTTGTTGGGGATGACCCATATCTGAAGAAACTGAGTTTCTTTGTCGGCGTTGCGGTTGTATTCGCTGTGGAAAATTCCTGTTCCGGCACTCATCACCTGAATTTCACCCTTACGGATAACAGCCACATTACCCATGCTGTCTTTGTGTTCCAAATCTCCAAAAAGAGGGATAGACACAATTTCCATATTGTCGTGCGGATGTTGGCCAAAACCTTTACCTGCAGCCACATGGTCATCGTTCAATACACGTAGTGCGCCAAAATGAACCCGCTGAGGATCGTAATAATCGGCAAAACTAAAGGTATGATGAGAATCTAACCAACCGTGGTTGGCATGTCCTCTTGTTTCTGCTTTGTGAAGTATTGTTTTCATTTTTTGTCGTTTTTGAGACCCCTAACGCCTAAAGGGGAAAATTGTGTTCTCACCCTGCTAACAGGTTCGGGATTCGTTTATTTGATACGACAAAGGTACGGCAGCAAAGTGCGCGGCGAAGTAATGAAATCGGGTGTATGATTGCAAAAATCAGGTATTGCGTGCTAAAACACGAAATTCGGAGGGTGTTTGACCTGTAAACTTCTTAAAAAAGTTATTGAAATGAGCTGATTCATCGAACCCAAGTTCATACGACAATTCCTTGTTGCTAATATTGCTAAACAACAATGATCGTTTCGCTTCAATAATCAACTTGCTCTGAATATGATCTTTGGCCGACTTCCCGGTAAGGTTTTTTACCGTTTTGTTCAAATAATCGCTCGTCACAGCCAGCACGTCGGCGTAGTCAGCTACCATGTGCGCATTGGCATAACGTTTATTGAGTTGCTGTTTAAACGTGCGTAGGATATGATTTCCGGTTTCAACCAATTGCGGATTATCATTTTTATGCAGCGAACAATGATTATTGCTTTGAATCAGAAAAATCTTGACCAATGAACCTACTGCTTCTAACGTATAGTTTTGCAGCGATTGGGCAAAATGAGCCATCTGCTCTACCAAACTTATATACACTGGTAGGTTACTATCGGAAATGGGCAGCGGTGGCGATTGTCCGTAATCAGTGAAAAGGAAGATGTCGCTAATCATTTTGTCGGGGATGGAATTGCTCACTAAAAATTCTTCGGTGAATGTGATTACCCACCCTTTTGGCTCCGCGCTAAACGAAATCTGATGCATCTGCCCCGGCTGAATAAAATAAATGGTGGCATCTTCCATCGCGTATTCCATAAAATCCACAACGTGTGTGCCTTGTCCTTTTTCGATAAAGATAATAGTATAGTAGTCGTGCCGATGCGGACTATCTGCTTTACCTTCTGATTTACGGTACACATCTTCCAGTCGTTTCAGCTCAAAGCTGGAGTTAGCACTGGAGTTCTCGGCAAAAAAGTAGGTCTTAATATCTTTATGGACTAAATTCATGTTTACAAAATTATTTGATGGATTGACGCTGTTTCTTTTAATAACGGTACATTGTATTGACAAATAAAAATGGAGAGGCTGCAAAGTCTCTCCATTCTTATAAATAGTAATAAACTAATTACTTTTTAAGTAGTCTGACTTCATAGATTCCTCCGGCAACTGAGCCTTTTTCAGCAATGAATTTCACGGTCAATACTCCATTACTTTGTTTTGCCAAGGTTTCGGGTATGCCGTAATCTACCGAATAAAAGTCCGTACCATCACTTCCGTTCAATGTAACATCTGCAATTGTTTGATTGTTTATCTGAATGCTGAATTTACGTCCTTTGTCTTTGCGACAATAAGTAATACGCAAACTTCCAGCCGCTTTATTGGCATCCTTCATTTTATAGCTAAACCAACCGGTGGCATCACGCCAGTGTTTATCCATATTCACGCCCGTGTTTGAATTTTCGCTCTCGATAAAATGATCCGATTCCGGTTGTTGTTCGCCGGGTGTAATTAAATCCAGCGTGGCGGCTGCCAGTTGTTGACAACTGGCTTCATCTGCGGCTGATTTCTTTTGCATCTCACTGATTTTTTCAGGAGTTTCAATTGGCCAATAAATAATGTAGCGCGAATCGTGCAGTCTGAAGAAAGGGATTAACTCGAGTTTTTTATACTTGTCCTGATAGATTAAGTCACCGGCAGTGAATGTCATTGCTTTATCCGGTACAGCTTTAATCTTGGCAGCCACCTCTTTTTTGTCGGCTACAAACATCGGCATTTCGTTTATTGGGAACTGACGACCGGCTGCCACGTGACCACCACGACTGTCGTCGGCAAAGAGTCCTTTCATTTCGGCAGTATCCGTTTTTGCTGCCAATACTATAGGTCCATGAAGTACTGCTACATAGTTGGATTTATCAGGAAGTTCCTCTACTGTTGTTCGCATGGGTAATTGTACAACTACCTTGTCACCATCTTTCCATTTGCGATCGATGGCAATGTATGAGCCTGGAAGAGCAGTAACATCCACTGCTTTATCATTGACTGTCAGTTTCAACTCATTTGCAGCAACCCAGGCAGGGTAACGCACATTAAGCGTGAATTTTGAAGCTTTCGTAGTACTTACCAGAAGCGTTACGTTCTCTTCGTCGGGAAAGCGTGTGGTTTGTGTAATCACCACGTTCTGAGCTTTCCAGTTTAAGCTTGAAGGAATAAACAGGTTGACAAATAAGTCCGTTTTATTATATGTGTAAATCAACTCATTGTATTTTCCGTGGTTTTCCATACCCGAACCCACACAGCACCAAAAGCTGGTTTGCGGTTGCGAATAAACCCGGTAATGCCCAGGACGCATGGGTGTGAAATATACAAACCCACCTTTATCGGGATGTTGAGTAGAAAGAATGTGGTTATACAAGGCACGTTCGTAGTACTCGATATATTTTTCATTCCCATCAAACTGAAAAAGCATTTTCGACAGCTTCAGCATATTATAGGTATTGCAGGTTTCAGGTCCCTGTTCGCTGGTTATCATCGACGAGAAGTCATTGATGGGGTGAAAATGTTCACGAACACTGTTTCCGCCGATGGCACAGCTTCTGTAATTGACAACATTATCCCAGAAAAAACTTGCTGCCCGTCCATACGCACTATCATTGTTCACCTCAGCGATACGTTCAAAACCGATTACTTTTGGAATTTGCGTGTTGGCATGCATTCCGTTCAGTTTATCCACCTGATGTTCCAAGGGCTCGAGGATGGCTTGATGCGAAAAACGATATGCAAGCTGCATGTACTTTTTATCGCCAGTGATAGCTGCTACATCCGCAAATATCTCGTTGAGACCGCCGTGTTCCGATCGCAACATAGTTTGAACTTGTTTGTCATCTAAATTCTTGGTCAGGTTCAGCATCCAGTCCGAAAACTTCACAAGCATCTTTTTAGCCTTCTCACTTTTAGCATAGAGAAATGCATCGCGTAATCCCGAATAAGTTTTGTGGATATTATAAAGAGGCACCCAGGTTTTGTTGAGGTCAAAGCCTCCGGCAGCAATCTTACCTGCTGCCACATCCGCCCAAAGCTTTTTACTTCCGGGAACTCCGCCAATATAGCCATCGCCATTCGCATTCTGACATTTTTCCCATGTATCTAACATGTAGTTCAATTTCTCTAGTATCTTCTTGTCTCCGGTGGATGCGTACATCAATGCCAATGCCGAGACATAATGCCCCCCGATATGTCCATCAAGTCCGGTGTTTTCCCAGTTGGGATAATTCTCCGCCTTAGTTGGAAGTCCTGCTTCGCGCAAAAACGGAGCAAGCAACCGATCAGGATTCAGCGCCAGAATATAATTCATATCAACGGTTTGTGCATCTTTGAAGATACCCGGCAGTAATTGAACATCCTGCGATTGAAACGTTGAATACTGAGCTTTTTGTTGCGCATTCAGGCACAAAGCCACAAATACTATTGGAAGAATAATCAGTCTCTTCATTGTTGGAGATTATAAGGGTTACTACTATTGATTCAAAAGTAGGGGTATAGAAGACAATCTATTTTTAAGCTGTCAAAGATAAGAATAATTGAAAGAATAAAAGGGGATAAGAATTGCAAGAAGGTGGAAAAAAGTCGCTTACAGACTTTTTCTTTTCAGCCACACCTGATAAGAGTTGATGATATTTTGCCAAAGCACATATGCACCCGGGCCGATAGAGGCAATGGGATTGAGGTACATCTGTGCCATCCAAATGGCCAGAATCGTATTCTTCTGTCCCAGTCCCTGTCCGCCGGCCACTGTATCATCGTAACGCTTACCAATGCCACGCCCTACCACAAACTGAACAATGCACATCAGCAATGCAACCAACGCAACCAAAACCTCGATTAGGTGACTCGATCCATCTTGTTTGAGGATAAATACAACGGTCCGTCCGGTAACAATGCACAAAGCCAATGACCACAAATAGAATGATAGCCCGGAGAAAGAACCGATTTTAGTAGCTATCGATGGAATGAACTTCTGCAATAGCATTGCCAGTCCGAATGGAAAAAAGAGCAATACAATAATCCGGTGAGAAATAGCCAGAAATGAATCTAAAAACGGTAAGTTCTGGTAACTACCCACCAGCGAAAAAATGACAGGAGCAGCCAATGCCACACACATATTACTAATCAGACTGTAGGCTGTAAGGCTTGCCACATTGCCTTTGAGCATGCCGGTAATAACCGGGGCAGCAGTACCCGTGGGTGCCAAAACACAAATCATGGCACCTTGAGCAATCGTTATATTTACAGGTGCCAATAACAGATACACCCCCAGACTACCCAACATCTGTATCAAAATCAACCAGAGATGCAAGCGCGACAAGCGCATCTGATTTAATTTCAAATTACAATAAGTGAGAAATAGCATCACAAAAATAAGGTAGGGAGTAAGATACGAAAGGGTATCGAAGAATTTATAAAAAATGGCACCCACCGTAATGGCAATGGGCATCATATAAGGTTTTATTTTTTTGACCATTATCGAAAAAGTTTATAAAATATGCTACAAAAGTACAAAGATAAATCTGGAATAGGATAACAATGCCATATTTGATTCCTTATCTAAACATCAAGAAAGGAAAATTAGAAACTAAACAAAAAGGGAAAAATACTAAACCTCTTTGGATAGGTGTTTTTTCAGTTAAAAAAAAATAATGTCTGTTGAGAAAAGAATAAACTACCTCGCAGCAGAGCTGACGAGGTAGTAAGAAAAAAACAAAGAAAAAACGAAGCAGAGCTTCGAGGAATTAAACCTTAATGAGATTAAAATCCGAACAACACTCAATTCACTTTTTTACCCCATAACGATCTTCCTGTTGCATTTAATCCCGAATAGACAATAGTTGGTACACGAGGTGAAGCCTCCCAGTTGAGTTCTCGTTGAACGTTCAATTTGGTAGTACCAATGGTCAATATCTTTTTATTCGCGTCGTACGACCACGTTCCGGTCAATGCACCTGACGCCGTGTAATTGGCCGACAAAGTAAGTGCCACCGATGTTTGCTGAACGCCGTAAACATAATTCAGGGTGATGTTTTCCCATGTTCCCACCAAATCATTGTCGGCAATGATAGTTTGAGGAACTGCTGCATACCGTTCGGGCATTACCACCGGCCAACCATCTTCCGTCCATTGAATAGAACGAATATGCCCCATCATAATGGCATTGCTGTAAGCATTTCCATTGGTGTTGGCAGGTAGGCGCGCCTGCGAACTGTAATACCAATCGCCGGTATCGGGATTTTGGAAAATAGCGCAGTGCGAAATACCTACCCAACCGGAATGATTGTTGAATTTATAGGGGTGTGTTACTATCGGAAAACAATCGCCACCGGCAGTAATATCTGTACCACTGTAACCAAGATAGGGTCCGGTGATGCTCTTGGAGCGACAAACACGGGTGTTATACGCCACCGACAATTCATCGTAGGCCATAAATAAATAATAATAACCGGTCTTAGGATTATAAATAATTTCCGGACCTTCTTGTGCCTGCCAGCGATTTGCATCGCTGTTCACCCGGCGGGTAACCCGCGAACCGTAATCGGCCAACACACTCAGTTGGTAAGGTTTTCCGGTTACCGGATCCAGTTTAACGGCAGGAATTCCTGAATGCCACGAACCGTAGATAAGCCAATTCTCACCTTCAGGAGTAACAATATAAGTGGGGTCAATGGCATTCCATTTAAAATAAGCATTCCAATCGGTAGTATAACTTGTACGCGACCAGTTCGTTCCTTTGTCCGAAACCGAACTGATCACATAGCCTTTGTCTGTCCACACATTAGTAGCCAAATCGGTCGATTCCATCATGCCAATAAACGCCCTTTCGGTCCATGTATAATCAAAGTTAGCTGCAGAGTTTTGCAATCCGTTGCCAATAAAATTATCAACAACAATACAATAATACATTCGATAAATATTCCCAACCTTGCGTACACATGGTGCCCAATAGCCATACGACGGATTGCTGATAGCGGCCAATCCTACTCTTGAGCGAATAGCGTTTAATGAATCTTTGACCCAAGCAGGAGGCGAAGCCATGGCCGTGCCCAGAAAATCCCAGGTCACTAAATCTTTGGACCGACGGTATGGAAAATGTCCGTGCCCATCGAGCGCATTACCATAGGAAGCATCCGTGCCGTACATATAGTAATAGTCTCCACATTTTGCAACGGAAGGATCGTGCACATTGGCTAAATTCCAACTCGTATTATAATTCCAACTGGAAAGTGCTGCATAATCATCCGAGTAAGCTGGAGCGGTATAGGTCACAATAACTTCGTTTTTGAATTTTATACTGTCTACGTTTGCCACCAACATGTTCAAAATAGTTTTGTCGGTTTTATAGATATTCAGTTCGGTATTATTATTCGTAAACGCAATACTGTCCACGCCTGAAATAACCGAACTTATCAATGAGCCGCTCGATTTATACACATACAGTTTTTCCTGTGCAAACAAAGTTGCCACACCGACAACTCCAACGATTAATAGAACTAACTTTTTCATTGTTTTACGAATTTAAAAGTTGTGTTATTGACCTTCAATAAATAAAGTCCTTTTGCCAGATCACTGATGTCCACTTGCCTCATTCCGCTATTTAGTTTTTTATTCATCAAAGTAGTGCCATCCAATCCAAAAATAACGATATGAACCTCTCCTTGTGGAGCATTCTTTACATTTATATAATCGGTAGCCGGACTGGGATAGATAGCCAAACCGGTTTGGTCGGCAGTTATCTCATTAACCGCAGAGTAAAGTCCGAAAGTAAGTCGGCTGATATCGGAGAGCAATAAGGAACTTGTAGAAGCATCGGTCTTTTTCAACAATAGATTTCCGCCCGAAAAGGTAATGCGATCGACAGTGCTAAGCACCGAAACCGACTGCGTGCCACTCTTAAACCTCACGAAAAGGTTGTTCTGAGCTTGCAGCAAATGAGTGCTGACGGCTAAATAGATTATTAATAGCCCGAATATTTGTAATTGTCTTTTCATGCAGTATTTTTATTGAACGATTAACGCTGGTTTGAAGATCAGGCAATCTATCAAGTGACAAAAATAGCTATAAAATTGAGTGAACAAGTGGACAAATATTTAATTGAGGAGGATAAACTTTGTGTTACAGGTGGATTTTAAGATAATAATGAGGATTTATGAAAGACGTAAAATAAAAAAATGAGAAAGGCTTTGTTTCCATTATGAAGTTGATATTGATCTGTTATTTTAAGCACACGAAGTAAACTTTCACTATTGTCAATAATAATGTGTCATTATTCCTAAATAACATGAACTTTAATTCCGCGAATACGAGGCCAATAAACGGCTAAATAACAATGATTTGCACGGCAATATGTTTTTGTAAAAAACAGGGTATTCAAATTATCCTCTTTAAAAAAACATTTATCCTCTATGCGAACAAGATATTTTAATTATTTTCGTAGCTAACTTTTAGTCTATTGCATGAAAAAGATACTTCTACTGACCTTACTTGTACTTCTAGGTACGATTCCAGCATGGTCATTGCCCTATAAAATCAACTACCTAACAGCCGATGATGGTCTGTCACGAAATCTAGTGACCCAAATATTCAGGGATTCGCATGGCTTTATGTGGATTGCAACCAGCAACGGACTAGACAGGTACGACGGTTACGATTTTATCCATTTCAACAGCAGAAACTTAGGCAACGCCTTACAAAGTGATAACATACATTGCGTAGAGGAGGATATAAACGGCAACCTGTGGATAGGCACTGAAAACGGACTCAACTTCTTCAATTATCAAACAGGTAAGATCGTTAATAGCGATGCGGTGTTGGAATCTAAACTAAATCTGAATTCGAGCACCATCAACATCATAAAAAAAGATGAAGTGGGCGACATCTGGATTGCTTATGATAAAGGATTAGCAAAACTACATTATGACTCCAACAATAATATTCAAACAGAAATTATCTACCAAAGCACTTCGCCCATTACCGCATTTTTGCGCTTAAATGGAAGTATTTACCTTGGAATCGACAATCAGGTGTGCCGATTAATAAGAGGAAGTAACGGAGTTTACAAAAAAGTGAATGCAGGAGATAAATTGAGAAATCTTCTCGGATTTGTAAATGTTATTTATTACGACAATGAATTAATCTGGGTTGGTACCTCAATGGGGCTATATAAATATGACCCGAGTACAGAAACCTCGACTGTTTATGTCATCAATCCACTAAAAGCAAATACTATATCTTCCAGCGTTGTTACCGACATCAACAAGAATAGAAACGGCCAACTACTGGTTGCCACACTTATTGGACTAAATATTTACGATTATCGTACCGATAAATTTGAACATATCACCACTGAAAGCAATTTTAGTGGAGTAACACTCAATAACAATTTTACCAGCTGTCTGTTTGTTGACGACAATTCGATATGGATTGGAACTGAAAAGGGAGGTATTAATCTCCTGACACCGGATGTAAATATGTTCAACAATGTGGTTCATTCGCCCGACAATAAGGCAAGTATCTCAAAAAATCCTGTAAATTCAATCTACGAAGATAAGGCCGGAGATTTATGGGTGGGAACAGTTGAGGGTGGCTTAAACCTCCGAAAAAAAGGATCAACCGATTTTTCTCACTACTACACTCAACTCGGGAATTCAACTTCGCTAAGTCACAATTCGGTAAGCTGTATCTGTCAGGATTACCTTGGCGATTATTGGTTTGCAACCTGGGGAAGAGGCGTCAACCGACTGAAATACAAAGACAAAAACAATCCCAGATTTCAGCAATTCTACAACAACCCGACATCTAAAAATTCCATCCTAAACGATTTTGTCGCAGCAATGGCGTCAGATGAAAAGAATCATGCCTTGTGGATTGGAACGCGATCAGGATTAGATTATCTGGACTTAGATGCCAAAAAATTTACCCATATATTAAGCTATTTACCGGTAGAAAAAATGTTTAAGTTTATTACCGGAATGTACATCGACAGGAGCAGACGACTATGGGTGGGCACCGCCAATGGTTTGTTCTGCATTTACCTGAACAAAACTAACATAAGCCGCAATAAAGTATATTACAAACATTTCCGCTACGAGCTAGCTAATCCATCGTCTCGCAGAATTGTAAAGATAAATTGCATACTCGAAACCAAAGAAGGTCGTTTGTGGTTTGGGACAAATGGAAATGGAATTTACTGTCTGAACGAGAGCGAGAATGAAATGAAATTCCATAATTTCAACGAAACTACCGGCTTACTGGACAATGTGATTTACGGAATGCTGGAAGACGATGCAGGCAGAATCTGGCTGAGCACCGACAAAGGATTATGCGCTTACGATCCAACCAAAAACAGCAATCGTAACTTTACCAAAGTAGATGGACTGAAGTCAAATCAGTTCTATTGGGACTCTTACTTTAAAGGTTCCGACGGCAAAATGTATTTTGGAAACATGGCCGGCTTTACCAGTTTCGATCCATTAAAATCGACCCCGGTTTTGATCAAAAACAAAGCATCCATCACCAGAATAAAAGTGTTGAACGAAGATGTTTTTCCTCCGAATTCGAAAGATTCCGACCGGCACTTAAAATTTGAAGGAATAAATCTGAATCAGATAGAGCTGAAAGAATCGGACAAAGCGTTCAGTGTTGAATTTTCGGCACTGTGTTATAACATGGCCGATAAAATCAAATACGCTTACCGTCTGAAAGGCTTTGACAATAACTGGACAGAGGTAGGTTCCGACCGCCGGTTTGCCAACTTTACCAACATAAAATATGGCGACTATGAATTGGAAATAAGATGCACGAACACCGATGGTATTTGGTCGGACGAAGCAACAACGCTCCACATCAAGGTAATTCCTCCGTTTTACAAAACATGGTGGTTCATCCTGTTATTCATAAGTTCAATAAGCTATGGCGTCTATCAGTATTCGGTTCATCGCATTAATTTATTGAAGAAACAAAAAATTCAACTTAAACAATTAGTCGAAGAGCGCACTCGCGAAATAGAGCAGCAAAAAGAAATGCTCGAAGAGCAGGCCAATCAGCTGAAATCGAATATGGAAGTGCTCATCGGGCATCAGAAGGAAGTCTCGCGCCAAAACGAAATGCTGGTTACCCAAAATCAAAAAATCACTCATCAAAAGGAACAATTAATTGCACTTTCCAAAAAAGTACAGGAAGCCAATATCGACAAAATTTCATTCTTTACCAATATCACGCACGAGTTCAGAACACCCATTACGCTGATTCTCGGACCGGTGGAACGGTCGCTGAAATTAAGCACGAATCCAAAGGTATTGGAACAATTGAATATTGTGAAACGAAATTCCCGCTTGCTGTTGGCGCTGATTAACCAACTTATGGACTTCCGCAAAGTAGATTCGGGTAAAATGGAGTTGGTAAAAACGCAACAGAATTTTGTTGAATTTTTGGATGATTTGATTTTACCTTTTGAAGATTTAGTGAAAGAACGTGGCATTACGTTCAGCAAGCAGTACCGCATCAATCCACCCGAATTCCTTTTCGACCGCGACAATATGCAAAAAGTGATCGGAAACCTGCTATCCAACGCCATAAAATTCACACCGGACAGAGGGCGGATTAGTGTGATTGCAAGTACCTACACCGACCGTTCCGATCAAAAAGAACGACTATATGTGGCTGTAAAAGATACTGGTAAAGGCATTCCGGAAGAAGATCTGGAGAAAATTTTCGACCGTTTCTTTCAGTCGAAACAGAACCAGAGCTACTCGGGCTACGGACAAAGTGGAACCGGCATTGGTCTTTTCCTCTGCAAGCGCATCATTCAATTGCACAATGGTAAAATTGAAGCACGCAACCAATCGTCCGGTGGCTCCAGTTTCAGGTTTATTATTCCTATCGAACGCAGGCTGACAACAGTAGTTTCTACCGATGGCAACTCAGAAGAAATGTACGTGGCCAATGAATTACCATTTCAGGATGAGGTATTGGATGACAATTCAAAAAACAAACCTATTCTGCTCATAGTGGAGGACAACAGCGATATGCGTCAGTACATCCGTTCGATCCTAATCACGGAATTCAATGTATTGGAAGCCCCAAACGGCGTTGTAGGGCTGGAAGTCACCAATCGATATCAGCCCGACTTGATTATAAGCGACATCATGATGCCCGAAATGGACGGTATGGAGTTTTGCAAACGAGTGAAAACAAGCTTTACCACTTCGCATATTCCGGTGATATTGCTTACCGCAAAATCAGCGACCGACACGCAGATTGAGAGCTTTAATATTGGTGCCGATGCATTTTTGGTAAAACCATTTGATGAAGATTTGCTAAAGGCTATCATCCAAAATCTGAGCGAAAAACGAAACCGGAAGCAATTGAACTTTGCAGAAAGCATGGATACCGAAGCGTTGAACTTCAAAAGCGAATCGCTCGACAAGAAATTCATCGACAAGGCATTAAAAGTGATAAAAGAAAACTATACCAATCCGGATTTCGATGTCACCGAATTTATCGAGGTGATGGGCATTAGCAGAAGCCTGCTCCATAAAAAACTTAAGAATCTGGCCGGACAATCTGCCAGTAGGTTCATTCGTGTTTATCGATTGAACATTGCCCGCGAATTGATCATCAAAAACAGGATAAATCACTCGTTGAATATTTCGGAAATTGCCTACGAAGTGGGATTCAACGATCCGAAATATTTTACGCGCTGCTTTACAAAACATTTCGGGACGCAGCCAAGTGCATTTCTCGACGAAGAATCTGCAAATTAAATATCAGCCTACTAATCCATGGACGATGAATACATAAATTTATATGCCCAAAATATCGGTAATATGGACGCTATGTATTCAATACATGCCATTATTGCATTTCAGTTATTTATATACATGTTTTTGTGTATTTTTACTCCAAAAAGCAATTTTTGTCCACCTGATTTCAATATTTTTTTAATTTCTTTGTAGTCTAAAAAATAAATAATTAATCACATATGAAAAAAACTAGATCGTTAGCTGTGTTGGCTCTTTCCATAGCCATGGGAACACAACTGATTACTGCTCAAACCCACAACATCTCTGTTGATGTAAAAAAACCGGGATCACCCATTCAGAAGACAATGTACGGCATTTTCTTCGAGGATATCAATTACGGAGCCGATGGCGGTTTATATGCAGAAATGGTAAAAAATCGTTCGTTCGAATTCCCTCAAAGCCTGCTAGGCTGGACCACTTTTGGCAACGTGGAAGTAAAAAATGATGGTCCGTTTGCCAATAATCCACATTATGTGCGCCTATCCTACCCTGGTCATGATGCGAAAAGTACAGGTATGGATAACGAGGGATTCTTTGGATTTGGATTGAAAAAGGATGCCGACTATCGTTTTTCGGTATGGGCACGTGCCGCAGCCGGAAATGCTACGGAAAGTATTCGCATCGAATTTATTGACCTAACAAGCGCTGTGCTTTCGTCGCAAAATATCACTGTCGACTCTAAAGAGTGGAAAAAATACCAGGTAGTCCTAAAATCAACTACCCTCGAACCAAAAGCAAGACTACGCATTTTCCTGAGTTCAAAAGGAAGTCTGGACTTAGAACATGTATCCGTTTTCCCTGTTGATACCTGGAAAGGACGAGAAAACGGTTTACGCAAGGATTTAGCACAGGCATTATACGACCTTAAACCGGGAGTGTTCCGCTTTCCAGGTGGTTGTATTGTCGAAGGAACAGAAATTAACGACCGCTATCAATGGAAAAATACTGTTGGCCCCGTTGAAAATCGGAAATCGAATATGAATCGTTGGGAATACACTTTCACTAACCGATTTTTTCCTGATTATCGTCAATCTTATGGAATGGGATTCTATGAACTGTTTCAATTGTCTGAAGAAATTGGCGCTGAACCACTTCCGGTAATTAGTTGCGGACTGGTTTGTCAGTTTCAGAACAAAGACGTGAAAGCTCACGTGTCAGTAAATGAGCTAAATCCATATGTTCAGGATGCCCTCGATTTAATTGAATTTGCCAATGGCGATGTAAATACCAAATGGGGTAAAGTCCGTGCAGATATGGGTCACCCGGCATCATTTAATCTGAAAATGATGGCTGTGGGCAACGAGCAATGGGGAAGTCTTTACCCTGAACGTCTTGAACCATTTATAAAAGCAATTCGAAGTAAATATCCTACATTTAAGATTATTGGAACTGCAGGTCCAAGCCCCGACGGTAAAGATTTTGATTTTGGCTGGAGCGAAATGAAACGCCTGAAAGCCGACCTTGTCGACGAACATTATTACAAAGATCCGCAATGGTTCCTGTCAAATGCTAAACGCTATGATAACTACGACCGTAAAGGACCGAAAGTATTTGCCGGCGAATATGCCTGTCACCCTAAAAACCGCAAAAACAATTTCGAATCGGCACTTTGTGAAGCCGCCTTTATGACCGGTTTCGAACGCAATGCTGACGTGGTACATATGTGCACTTACGCACCGCTTTTTGCACATGTTGATGGTTGGCAATGGAAACCAGACTTAATCTGGTTCGACAATTTGAGAAGTGTTCGTTCGGCAAACTATTATGTTCAACAACTTTACGGACACAATGTAGGCACAAATGTATTGACCACCGTTGAAAATAAATTACCCCTTGCCGGACAAGACGGTATTTATGCTTCGTCAGCTCTGGATAAAACCAAGAACGAAATCATCTTGAAAATAGCCAACACTTCGGATGTCGCTAAGAAGGTTAGCTATTCGTTTAATGGTCTGAAAGCTGCCGAACGCAATGGTACACAAACCACCTTGAAATCGGACAATCCGGATCAGGAAAACACGCTTGATAATCCAAACGCTGTAGTTCCTACAACCAAAGAAATCAAAGTATCAGGAAACACTTTAGAAGTAGAATTAGCTCCTAAATCGTTCAATTTGTATACTATTAAGTTGTAAGTTTTACAACAAACAAACAAACACTGTCAGCAAGGCTGTCACTTTAATTAGTGGGAGCCTTGCTTTTTTATACGTAAAAATCCACCTCCCCTCCTATTTTTATTTATTTTCCAACTCACAAAATCAGCTTTGATTATTTTTGACTAAGAAAAAAAAGTGGAAATGAATTGTAAATCAGCACTATTATCAAAACATGAATTTGCCGAATAAATGTATTTTTTACCCTTATATGCAATTGTCCACTACATATAAACATATGTTCACTACCCAAAATCCACCAATACATATCTTTGCAAGCACATACTTTTACTAAGAGAACTAAATCGAAGTGAAAACTATGGAATACAATCACAACATAATATGGTGTAATCATCACCCGGTAATGATGTCAGTCAATTAATCATAAATCAACAAATACTAAAAAATCAAGTCATGAAAACGCAACACGACCCTTAGATTATCAATCTCTATTTTATTTCTATTTTGAATTAACAAACATGAAAACTCACAAAAATTAAAAAAGTATGTACAAAACATTAAAACATGGAGCTGATCACTCCCCAAATTTTAAAAAGCACACCGGAATGATGCGTATATTTACGATATCGCTAATTCTAATGTTCAACAGCATATTGGCTGTTTCGAGTTATGCTCAATCAACAACAACTATCAAAGGAAAAATTACCGATGCAACAGGTAGTACAATGCCCGGTGTTTCAGTAAAAGCAAATGGCACCAGCACAGGAACAATTACCGATATCGATGGTAATTATACATTGACTGCTCCGAAAAGTGTTCAAAGGCTTACCTACTCTTATATTGGTATGACAACGCAAGAAGTTGCCATCGAAAACAGAACTACTATTAATGTAACACTGAAAGAAAACGCAGTAAATGTTGATGAATTAGTAGTTATTGGATATGGTACACAAAAGAAATCAGACCTTACCGGATCCATAACCGTAGTTGATACCAAAGCAATGGCCAAAACAGCTACAAGTGATATCACAAAAGCACTTCAGGGACAGGTAGCCGGTCTTTCTGTTCAGGGCGGTGGTGAGCCGGGAGCAGCACCAGTTGTAAAGATCAGGGGGGTAAGTTCATTCAATAACTCATCACCACTTTACATTATCGATGGAGTTGCAACTCCGATTAATGACTACCCGGTATCAGATGTTGAATCTATTCAGGTATTGAAAGATGCTTCTGCAGCCGCGATTTACGGTTCGAGAGCTGCAAATGGTGTAATTATCATCACCACCAAACGTGGAAAATCAGGCAAGATGAAAGTTGATTATAACGCTTATTATGGTGTTCAGAATATAGCAAGACGTTATGATGTTGCAAACGGAAAAGAATACCAAAGCCTTGTGAACTTAGCAACTACCAACGCGCAAAGTACTAATCCAACTTATTCGGGTACTATTTTACCTGCAAATAATCCGGCTGATCCTAGATATAGCACTTATGATACAGATTGGCAAAAAGAATTTACCAAAACCGGACAGATTCAAGATCATACCATCTCTTTGTCGGGAGGTAATGAAAAATCAACATTCAAAACTTCATTAAATTATTTCGATCAAACGGGAACATTGGTTGGCAATGGTCCGAATTATAAGAGATACTCATTCTCTGCCAGCTCAGATCATAAATTCGGCAACTTAAAGTTTGGCGAAACAATGAGCTACACAATGGTAGATCAGGATTTGATGACTTTCGTAAAAGATGGAACTTCAATTTCTGCCATGGTAACAGCTATACCAACTTTACCTATTTATGATGCAAATTCTGCCGACGGTTATGCTGCTTCTGACAAAGTTATTGATGGTTCTTATTCTGCCAACGTTGTTGGGATGAACAAGATGATTGAGAGCAACACTAAACGGTACAAATTCTTTGGAAATGCTTATGGCGAATATACCATTCTACCATGCTTGAAATATAAATTAAGTTTATCATTCGACCGTTCCGATTTCAAAGATTATCACTTTGACCCTGAACACAATTTAGGCTGGGCATATATCAACCTTAAAGCCAAAATGAATGACAACCGAAGTAGTGCAGCTACCAAAACGATTGAACAAACACTGACTTTTGACAAAAAAATAGGTGAACATACTATTAATGCAATGATAGGAACATCTGCACTCGATTCTAAATTTACCTGGACGAATGCGTATGCAGAGGGATTCACTCAACCATACTTTAAAGAAATAAGTAATGGAGCATCAAGAACAGCAACCGGTGGAGAATCTGAAAGCCGATTGACTTCTTATTTTGCCCGATTGATTTACAACTATCAAGATAAATATTTGCTTACAGCTTCGTTGCGTCGCGATGGTTCTTCCAGATTTGCACCACAAAACCGTTGGGGTAATTTCCCTTCAGTTGCCTTGGGTTGGAAAATCAACAGTGAAGAATTTATGAAAGACCTCACTTTTATTGATTTATTAAAATTGAGAGCTAGTTGGGGTAAACTGGGTAATCAGGAAATTGGTGATTACATGTATGCTTCACAAATTAATCCTTATGCATCCTACATATTTAATGGTGTTTTAAACACCGGAGCAGCTCAAATTTCATACAAGGCTCCAACCATTAAATGGGAATCGAAAGAAACTAAAAACGTGGGCGTTGATGCCGAATTATTTAATCGCAGATTGAGTTTCTCAGGCGAATACTACACCAGTAAATCATCTGATATGCTTTTGGTAGTTACTATTCCTTATTCAAATGGGGTTTATTCATGGTTATCACCAACTATCAACGGTGCAACTGTAAACAATAGCGGTTTTGAGTTCTCTGCAGGTTGGAGAGATCATATTGGAAAAGACTTTACTTATGGTATTTCCGGAAATATTTCAACACTAAAAAATGAAATTCTTTCACTTGGATACGGAAACAACCCTATTTACGGAACGATCAGTAAATCTACAGTCGGTACATCTGTTGGAGAGCTTTACGGTTATGTTATTGATGGAATCTTCCAAAACAAGAGTGAAATAGATGCACTCAACACAGTTGCGGCAACTAAGAATGGTGCCGGATCAGTTTATCAAAATCTGTACACCTCACCGGGAGATTATAAGTTTAAAGATTTGGATGGTAACGGTATCATCAACGAAAAAGATCGTGATTACTTGGGTAAATCAATTCCAAACCTTTACTTCGGTATAAACCTAACCGCATCATATAAGATTTTTGATATCTCTCTTGCTGGAAACGGCGTATCGGGAAACAAAATCTTCAATGCAATAAATGCAACATTGGAATACGGGGGAAGTGCAGATCAATATTCTACAAGAATGTTGAATAGCTGGACTCCAACAAACACTAATACAACCGTTCCTAGAGTGGTAATGAGCGATCCGAACGGTAATTCACGTGCGTCTTCACGATGGTTGGAAGATGGTAGCTATTTCAAAATCACAAATGTTGAATTAGGTGTAACTATACCTTCATCTGTATTGAGCAAAGTTAAAATTAGTAATCT
>Ga0209124_10000250_pt1 | contig 36924 bp, 26 predicted proteins | sample BarGraIncu01122A_FD_184502 | JGI IMG/M metagenome (GOLD analysis project Ga0209124, IMG submission 184502) | Arctic peat soil microbial communities from Barrow, Alaska - Barrow Graham LP Incubations 011-22A (SPAdes) (version 2) | ecosystem: Environmental > Terrestrial > Soil > Wetlands > Peat...
TCAAAGATCGTTTGCGCTGCCACAAAGAGGGATTCGATGACCTGATCATGGAACTCGCCTGTGGTTTACACAATTTTAGAATTACACTGAAAAATAACACATTATAAAATTAATCTATATAAAGTCTATTATAAACAATTTCTCCATCCACAATCTCCACCCTACATTAGCACCCAATTTTTATTCTGCCGGCTTTTGATTTCAGCTTGGCAAGTCATATTCCGACTGAATATTTTCTTCTTTTTTTTGATTGCCCTTTTACCGATGTCATGTGTTTGATGCAACTTTGTTCGGATGACAGGCTTGCGGCCGGGAAGCATCTTTGTTTTGCCAGCCTAAGTGTTACTTAGCCGATGCCATACCAAACACCAAAACCCTGCTGCCAGTAACAATTAAAAAAGAATCTCTAAAGTTACCTTTGGTAATTTTTTTCTGATGTGATTTTCTACAGTTAACCAAATATTGACAGTTAGTCAAAAATTATCTACAAAGGTGTATTCTTTCGAGAGGGGGTCTGCCAATGGATTTTCTTGGCGTATTCTTCCTCTTCTTTTTATGCTCTTCCCTTCATAGAATATTCGGATGGGGTTCTCTCTCCTACAATTTCTCCCCGAAGTTATTGATCTCATCCCGGAAAAGTCAAGGGCGGCATCAATAATAGCATCGGTGGCTGAGCCTGTCGAAGCCACGCTTCGCGCTCGGTCACCTTTTGACTTCCAACTTCTGACTCCTGACTTCCGACCCGTCAAAACCTGACATTCGCCCATTGACTAGAATCCGGTCTGCTCAATCTGCTGGTTGGCTCAAAATTAACAGGCGAGCCAGATGTTCCCTGAGTAAATCGAAGGGCAGCCAATAAAAATCCAAAGGGCATTGGTAAATCAAATGAAGTTTTTCGAGAATATCAAAACGTTGGATGAATTACGCAAGGAATACCGTCGCCTTGCTTTTCTGTATCATCCGGACAAAGGTGGCGACACGGCCATCATGCAGGTAATCAATGATCAGTACGACCGGCTATCTAAAAAGCTGATCAACAGTAACGAAACCTTTTCGGAAGGGAGAAAAGAATATGAACAGCAGGTTTCGGAAGAAATGCGCCAACGGTTAGACCGGATCATCTGCTTACCAGGCATTGTTATCGAATTGATTGGTTCATGGATCTGGATTACTGGCAACACGTTTTCACTAAGGGAAACATTGAAAGGGGAAGGATACAAATTTTCCCATCCAAAGACGGCCTGGTACTGGCACAAAGGGGAATATTTCAAGAAATCCGGCAAACTGATGTCAATGGACGATATGAGGGATGCCTGGGGTTCTGAAAAAGTGGAATCTCAATCAAAAGCAAATTACGTTAACTAAACTAACAGGCGTGCCAGATGCCAAAATAAGTCTGCAAGGCAGCAGCAAATAACTATGTATAACACGTACAAAAATGATCCACGAATGATCACAGCCAGGTTTCCTTCAGCTTGTTCAAAATGTGGCTGCACAATTAAAAAAGGTACAAGCATTTATTTCTGGCCGTCAGACCGAAAGGCGTATTGTGAAAAATGCGGTGAGGTTCCATACAATCAGTTTAGATCAGCAGCAGCCGACGAAGATATGATGAATGGTAATGGTCCATGTGCATACTGAAAAAGGAAAGAGGCTTCGCCTCTTTTTTTTGTCGCTAACCTGAGACTACCGGAACATTTGCTCCCTCAAAATCCTTACGGCAATTGGGTTGAGCTTGGAGGACCATCTTCCTGGCAGCCTGATTGCTTCTTTTGGGCTTTTTGTTTCGGAAACCATCCTGTGTGATGTGATGGCTGCACTTTGGTTTGATGCAAGTTGGAAAGCCGGTCATCTCGCACATGAACACAACCTCAAATGGAACTTTACCCAGTATTAAAACACGAAATAAGTCCATCTACTGCGGACAATTCTAACCTGATTCCGGGTTTTACAGGTGTACCCGTTTCGTATGTAGTTTTCTACGGTTGACAGAATATTGAGTCGTTAGTCTAAAATTATCTACAAAGATTTATTCTTGGATGGAAGGAATCCCGTCAATGAATTTTCCCGGCATATACTCCCTCCCGTTGGTCAGTCCGTTATTCCAGTTGCTTCATTGCCACCCTTCATCAGAATAGTCATCATGCAGAATTTTTTTTTATAACTTAAAAATCAATATTATGACAACTTTTGAAAAGCATTACATCGGAAAAGGAACACAAGTAGAAAACCTTGACATCATTAAGATTGTATTACCAGTAGAAGGACTTGAAAAAGCCTTGTTTGAAAAGAATGGCGTAAAGTACCTGAGTTTTGAGGTGGCTAAATTGCGCGGAGAAGACAAATTCGGCAGAACCCACACTTGTTATTATCAGACCAAAGTATCTGCAGCAATTCCAACCCAGGACGAAGCTGCTGAGAAACAAAAGAAAACCGGCCAAAAGAAGTCAAAGAAACAGGCTGCCGAATCGGAAGACGACCTTCCTTTTTAACTGAAACACACAAGAAAGCCGAAAGGCTTTTTTGTGTGTCGTACATTTCCGCAGTCATCAATACAAAGCAAATTTCACCACGAAAATAAAGCAGCTTTGTAATTAAATAATTTTATATTTACACATCAGTTATTTTAGAAGTGTAAATTATTGATAATTAAATACTTTAAGAGATGACAAAAGCAGATATCGTTACCGAAATAAGCCAAAATACTGGTATTGAAAAGCTGACAGTGGAAAAAGCTATTGAAGCTTTTATGGAAAAAGTAAAAGATTCTTTAACCAGGGGAAATAACGTTTATCTTCGTGGTTTCGGAAGTTTTATCGTAAAAAATAGGGCAGCGAAAACTGCACGTATTATTTCCAAAAATACCACCATTATTGTTCCTTCACATAACATACCTGCTTTTAAGCCAGCCAAAGAATTTGTTTCCCAGGTTAAAGAGCAAGTAAAATAAGAAGATTCCAGACAGAACAACGCCAATGCGATTGCAGAACGTCCGGTTCACTCATTTCAAACGCACGTCCGTTCCCGCTATCCTGGTAAAGGATAACTGCACTTCGCGCTAATTCACTCGTTCACCAAACAATCTTCATCGCCACACGTGTAAGTTCTGAATGAACGGATCGAAATGCCGTTCATTCAGAACACACACCTTGCTACCTCTCAGGACTAACATACACTTAGAAAGTGATCCATTCATTTCTTTCACCCGATATGCCAATCCCTATAAGGAAAGTGACTCTGCCACTTTTTTTAGTCTCTAACCATAGGAATTTAAAGTTCACAATAAATTGTAGTTGGTTTTTTGATTTTTAGAACTATATTTGTGAACCAATTTGGTACACAAATATAAAAAATCATGTTAGTAATTAGCAGCAGGGAATTCCGTGAAAAACAGAAAATGTATCTTGATCTAGTTGATCAGAACGAGCAGGTGATTGTACAGCGTGGGAAAAACAAAGCATATATCTTGTCTCCTTTAACTGATGCCGACCGTTTCTTCTCCAATCCGGATGTGAAGGCCCGTATCATACATTCGTTAGAACAGGCAGAGAAAGGCAAATTGACCACTTTACTAAAAGAGGATATTAACACCTTCCTCGGAGTATGAGCTACACATTGAAACTCACTGCCAATGCCATTCAGGATATTGAACAGCTGAAAAAATCTGGAGATAAAGCTACCTTAACGTGAGTTCGACCTAATTTTTAGCAGCAATTGCATTTTTGTCAATTATGTCGATGTTTAATGAAGGTTTCTTTGGGAAGAAAGAATAGGCAATCAACCCTGTAATCAGGTTAGTCAGGAAGTTTTCAAAACTCCGGTGCCTGGAGTGTTCTATCTGGCAGATGTTCTTCAGTTCATCGTTAACTGTTTCGATCAGGGCTCTTTTCTTTAGCAGGATTTTATCGTGAATGTGCATCAGGCAGTTTTTCATGTTCTTGCGCAATTTGGTAATCAGATGGATCCCATCGATAAAAAGCTCATCGAATAATGTTTTGCTGATGTAGCCTTTGTCCCCGAAGAGTTTTCCAAAGATCTTGTCATGAAACGATTTTTGTTTCAGTGGCTCGCGGTCGTCCACATTACCCTGGGTGAGCATAAAATCAAGGATTTCTCCCCGATCATTGATAATCAGGTGAAGTTTAAAACCAAAGAACCAGCCGATTGAACATTGGCCTTTGGTGGCCAGTCCTTTGAATACCTTGTTGGAATGTTCCCTGCGGATATGGCAAACTTTCAAAGGAGTCGAATCAATGAAGGAAATTCCAGTACACTGTCCCAGGCAAAAGGTTTTCAGAAAGATAGCCATTGGCATGGTCGCTTTTTGCTGGAGTTCAACAAAACGGTTGTAAGATACCAGATCAGGAAATTCCTTTCGCAAATGTTGACCTACATAGTGAAGATAAAAGTGTTTGAGATTGCGGAACTGCCCTGCATGAAACAGGATCAGGAGGGTGATAACTTCGCTGTCTGACAAAGTAAATGAACGATTTCTTCGCTTTTTAACTGTATGTTCCGGCAAAACGTGGCCGGACCTGGCTTTCTCAAATTCAATGCAAAAATCGTCAATAATGCAGAAAATTTCGGTAATTTTATCGATACTGATCATAGGGAGATATTTGATTTATATATTTGAATGTTAGATACTTAAATATACAAATTCTCCCTATGTCATCCTATTAATCATCTGACTTTCTTACATCGAACTCACGTTATAATAAGAAATTGAACGAGCTAAACAAGCTTGTCCAAAAAACAAAAGAACTGGTAGCAAAACAGTCCCTGAAAGTGAAAGCACAATTTGTAAAGATTACCAAAGAAAAAATAGAACTCAATATGGCACTGATAGAAAAAAGGAGGCTGTTGCTTGGAATCAAGGGGTATTGTACCGACTTGTCAGAAAAGCAACTGTCCACAGAACTGGTCATTGACCGTAGCTGGCACTATTTCTTCACTGATTTCAGGGAACAAGAAAGACTTATAAATGCAACATCCTGTAAAACGGATCAATGCCTTTCTTAAAGATAGTACAAATATGAACGATTAATTGTTAAACGAATTATCGTATAATTAATGTGCGATGGTTTAAAGGACTTACTTATTGCAAATATTTTTTTTATATTGGTTAGGTGTTAAACCAGTTATTCTTTTAAATAGTTTATAAAAATAAGAAATGTTTTCAAATGAAAGGCTGTAGGCTATTTCTTTGATAGGCTCTTTGTCAATAACAAGCAATAATTGTGCTTTTTCGATTTTTTTCTGATTAATATAGTGCATGGGAGTGCAATGCATCTCTTTTTTAAATAACCTGATAAAATGATCATCGGTCAGATAACAAATCGCTGATAAGTCTTTAATTTTAATATTTTGATTGATATTTTCTCTGATAAAACGCACCACTTTTATAATGCGGTTATCAGTTATGTCCCGTTTAAAAGAAGTGTTAGCCAAAAATTGGGAAAACAAGTGCAACAGGATTCCTTTCGTTTCCATAATCGAATTAACAGGAAATTGATTACTTTTTGCAATGTTTCGGATCAAAGTGGGGAAATTATTGTAGGTGTCCGGATCAGAACATTCCAATTTTCTTCCAGGATTGATAGCCAGCAATCGCTTCACCAACAGATAGTGCAATTTATTTGCATCTACTTTAAAGGGGAAACTCAATCTGTCAAACATATTATGTTGATCATAGATATGAATATAGTAGATAGTGAATGTGGAATCATTTTCGTAACTATGAGTAACAAATGAGGGTATCAAATATAAATATCCTGGTTCTATTGTGTAGACACCATCAGGCATAACTACTTTGGCTGCTCCGGATTCTACAATATAAATTCTTGCATAAGGGCTATTCACTTCTTTCCAGTTCCAATCTGCATAATGTGCTTTATAGCCTATGTTCAATAATATTAGATTTATATTCTCTATCTCGTCCATATGACAATATTAGGTTATAGTTTAATAATGCGTTGCAATTAACATTTGATAGCTATCATTTATTTGGTGATGTCTTGACAACGTCGACATATCTTCAGTTGAACGGTCCAACATGTCTTGTTCTGTACAAATTGACTTTATGAATGCCTGCTCTACCTAAATAAATTCAACATAATTGTGTAGATGCTTTGTCGAAACTCCCCCAAAGGTCGAATCAATCCATTTTTTCACTCTATTATGCAAAGAGTTCAAATTCTGGATATGATATATTCCTTGTTTTACATGTTGTCTAAGATCAGCCCACAAGACTATCTAGTGTTGTGTTAATTTAAAATTGACGGATAAAGCCTTTTAAGTTTAATCCGTGCCTGATCGTAAGTAAACTGCCAATTAATTTTAGCAGTTTTATTATTTCTGTGATTTTTCCATGCCTCTACTTCTGATGTTATTTGTTCTATTGTTGGAATATGTCGATTTAAACATTGTTCATTGCGTACCTACAGCTCGATTTCTGCCATATTTAACCAACTCCCATGTTTGGGGGTAAAAATAAACTCAAATCTATCCCAGAGGCGTTTGGCTTCTTCCGGCACAAATGTTTCATAGAAGGCGGAAGCATCATGTGTTTTAAAATTATCCATGACCAATCTTATCTTTTTTGCTGTTGGGTGCATTTCATCAGCTATCCGCTTCATAAATTTAGCCCAGTCTTTTTTTGTTTTGTACTCGGTAATCTCAACCAATCTTTTGCCCTTTAACGGTTCGTTTGCCATAAAAATATTAACCATTCCATGCCTGATGTATTTAATGCTGCCCTTGTCTTTTCCATAACAATCGTACTTCAAACTATTGCAGTGAGGACAGCCTGTCTGTTTGTTTATTAATTTCTCCCGGCGAATTGATATGTAATCCCGCTTTATGAATTGTCCTGTCAATTTAAAAACTAATTGTCTTTGTTCGGTTACTGGCGGATTGCGTATCGCTGACAATATTTGCTGATAATCCATGGTATCTATTTTTTACTAAGATATAGAATAAATATCAAAATACAACGCTAATTTAAACTACAGAATAATAAAATTCTTCGCACATAAAAATATATGTAACTATTCAGGTACTATATTAGCAATAATATGAAATGCAGACAATATTTTCTGGTTATTTTTAATGCAGGTATCAATGTCGTTTAGTTAAAGGATCTTCTGGAAGGCTAGATTTTATTGACATTTCAGGCAAAATAGTTCTTTGAAAAATTTTGTATTTCAGTCCATGATGATTATCTTTTAAGGGTATATAGGGAGCAAACCAGGAATCAACATAAAAACAGATTATTGGGAAATTTTCACGAAAAATATCGACTATAAAATGGATCAATAATTTATCAGCCGTTCAAAAGACGGCAATGACGGGGTATTCACCCGTAGCCGAAAATTACCGATCAAAACATTAATTTTTCTTGTACTTAAGTTCAAGAGTACTATACAGCGCAAGTTGGATCGTTTTTGCAAAGAATTGACCCAGAGCGATTTAAACATCAGGACAGTAACCAAAGTTGCGTTTACTCAAGCAAGGGCAAAATTAAATCCATGGGCTTTTAAGCGGCTGAATGAGGTTGCTGTCAATTCCTTTTACAATGGGGCAGCATATTGTGTGTGGCATAACATGAGGTTACTCACAGTTGATGAAACTCGCCTTGTTTTACTCAATCATCCTACGGTTGCAGAAGAGTTTGGTGTTCATCAGTTTGGCCCAAAGGTCGACAGTCCGCGTTTTCTGGCTATGGGTTCATTGTTGTACGATGTTTTAAACCAAATAACGATCGATTCACAAATAGCACCTTACGCATCAAGCGAACGGGATTTGTTGATGCAACACTTAGATCAGATCAACCCCAGGGATTTGTTGTTACTTGAACCGAGTATATCCCATTTTTTGGTTGTTGTTTTTACTTAGGGTCTGCTGGTAAACTTTCATCTATATGGAATTAAGATATTTATGGATATTCCGGTGATATTGGTTCTTCGTTAAATTTGGGGATTGTAAATTACGACCAATACAGATAGTTAATTAGTCAATCCTTAAAAAGTCAATTCAAAGTCAAATTCCAGGTTTAAGTTACCGGGTAGAGAACTTGCCGAAGTTTTAATTATCACCCGATTATTCATTGAGAGACCCAAAAACCGAAGCAATCCTGCCCGGAGCAAGTATCGAGCAACCCATTCGAACAAAAAATCGGGCAAAAGTTTAACTTTCCGCAGCCACCGGCGGAAGTTAAAGGCAGATGCCGCCAGTAGGGCATTGATTTCGTCCCCGGCAAAGTGTTTCAGATAGTTTCTTACCATCCGGTAATCGAACTTGGTGTGACCAAAGATGGGTTCGATGGCTGCCCTTCGTCGGAATCGGATTCGTGCCTGTCTCTTTTTGTACCCCGAATCGTTCTTATTCGGGGACGTCGGGGTGTAAATCAGCGTCCCATCCACGATTTTCCGCCCCCGGTATCCCCGGTCAACCGCGGCTTCTTTGGTCCTTATCCCGGTGATTCGCTCATGGAAGTCGAGCGTATCTTTCAAGGTATCCCCGTCATAGGGGTTTTCCCTGAAGGTCACCACCGAAACAATCACGTTGGTGGTTTTGGTAATGGCAAACGACACATTGCTCCCAAACTCATATTTTTTGTGATCTTTGCCTTTGGCAATACAACTGACCTAGGGTTCATGAAGGCTGTAAATCTTGTTCTTGCTTTGCTGCTTTTGAGCCAGAACTTTCCCAAACAACGCCAGATCACCCCGCCACCCGGATTGCTCTGGAAGTTTGCGTTCCAATTCCCGCACAAGCCTTCCGGCAATGGTTTTGATCTTTCGGGCCGAAGCCAGGGCCTTCTTCCTGTTCTTCGGATGATCTTTGAACCGTTGGTTGAGCTGGTGCTTTTTGACCGTCCGTTTGTAGCTTTGACGCAGTTCAATCCCTTCTTTTTCTGCAATCCTGCGGCTTTTGGAAATAATCTTAACGGCCAGTTTTAAATCCGTTGGAAAAGTGATATTCTTCTCCTGAACAGTGGTGTCTATTGAAACACATTTCTGCTGTGCATCCTTCCCCTGCAACTGAACCGATAACCGAAAGATCTTCTCAATCCCTTCTTTTCCTACCCGGTGGCGAAAATGGACCAGGTCGCTTGGATCGCAGGGCATCTCCCATTGAAACACAGTCTCCCCGCTAAAATACTGGTAGTAGGGATTCTCTACCCATTTGTCCACCACCGACTCATCGCTCAGATTATACAACTGCTTTAAAATCAATAGTGAAACCATTAACCGGATCGGTTTGGCCGGACGACCAAAATCAATATAATAACTTTGAAAGTCTGCCTCAACCGATTTCCAGTCAATCGTATCGGTCAACCGGTAAAGCGGATGCCTGGGATTAAGTTGTTCTTTTAGGGTTTGAAGAAGAAAACTCATCTGTCCGGATTCTTTGTTTTTGCCTACCATATTTCTGCAAGGTTTTTCACTAATTTGCAAAAAATCCTGCAAATAATACCTTCAAATCCAACTGCGAAATCAACAAAAATCTGTTAATAATCAATATCTTAGCACGTTTTTAAGGGGCGACTAATTAACTGGTTGTTAATACTTTAAAGATGCATATCTTTACGGTTTTAAACTAAAAAACAAAGTTAATATGCTGTATATCAGATAGATAGCTAAATTTTAACTGAAGTATTGATTTAATAAAGCTAAAATCATTAATTCGTTTCGAATGCTCTTTTGAAAGCAGCTTCAAATCTCGGATCAAACTGCGGGGAAATCTCATGAATATAGTACGGATGAAAATTGACGTTTATTTTGTACCTGTCGAGAAGTAAATTATAAACGTCATCAAACCATTGAGCGCCCCCTTTATTATTATCGAAATTAGTGGTAAAAATACCCGTCTCACCAATGTAAGCTGGCACATGTTTGACATTCCAGATGTAATCTAGCGGTATCGTGAATGCATAGTCCAAAAATTCCTTACAATACTTCCAGGGCGGAACGCCATCAGGGCCTTCATTATATCTACTGATTGCATTGGAGGGATAGACATTCGTTCTGTATTCGGGTTGATGCGTATAAGTGTTGGGTTCATAGCAATGATAGGTATAGGCATAATTGTCGGCAGGGTCGTTAATATCGGGGAAATTGAATTTTCCGTTAACATTCTGCCAACAGTCCCGCTGATCGTTTTGAACGAAAGAGTAATGACCTCCATCCAACCATAAACGCTCGGCAATAACAATATGATTCATATCCACTTCCCTGATAGCGTCAACAACACTCTGTATAATTTCCTGATAGTGGGTATAATAATCAAGGTAAGGAGTGCCATTGCAATCGTAGGGTGTATTGTCGGGATTATTCACCTTAACCGTCGGTTCGTTGGTAAGATCGAAACCGGCGATGGTCGTCTCGTCTTTATACCGGCTTGCTATTTCCTTCCACACGGCGGCAAGGCGAATTTGACGGTCAACGTCCGTAAAAAGTTGCCTGTCGCTAATACTGGTGGCAAGCGGCGAATGAATCATGGCCAAAATAATCTTCAGGTGGTTTTGTTTCGCCCATGCAATGTGATTGTCAAGCCATGAGAACATTTCCTCCCTGTAAGGGATGGCGCTTTCGGCAGAGTTCTCAAAATTTGCCGCGCTCACATATAAACGAATGTTGTTAAAACCAATGGAGGCCATTTTTGCATAATCTGTTTCACTAAAGGAACTATTTGGTGCCCCGTAACAATTACTATGATAGAATCCCATACCCCTAACAACGATCTCCTTTCCGTCGCAAATAAATTTTGTTCCATAGGTTTTCACGAAACCGTTGGTTTGAGGAGGTGTCGGGACCACTTTCACGGAAATTGTGGCCTTTTTTTCATTTTGAACTGTCGTGACGGTAATTTCAGATTCGCCCAGAGCTTTAGCGGTTACCATTCCGTTATCGTCAACCTCTGCAATGGCCGGATTGCTTGAACTCCAGCTAACACTCCGATTTATGGCATCTAAAGGAAAAACGGTTGCCGTCAACATTTGCGTCTCGCCAAGAATCACTTCTGCCGCACTCAATCTAAAAGACACATTCGTAACAGGGGCAGATACGATTATTTTGCAAGTATCTTTGATTGCTCCATTGACGGTGGTAATCACAACCAGCGTTTCACCTTTAGCCTTAGCGGTTAGCAGACCATTCTGATCGATGCTGGCTATTTTATAGTCCAGGGTTGACCATGTCACTTTTTTATTCGTTGCATTTTCAGGCTCAACGGTAGTTGTCAGCTGTTTGGTATCACCAATGTTCAGCACCACTTCGGATTCATCGAAGGATACTCCAGTGACATCAATCACTTCAACAGGCTGCTCGAGGACCGTTACTTCACAGGTTGCCGTGTAACCAAAGTCGTTCGTAGTGACGGTAATGGTGCAGTGTCCTTCGCCTCTGGCGGTTACCACACCACTGCTGTCGACTGTTGCAACCGTATCATTGCTCGTAGTCCATGCAACCTCACGGTTCGTTGCATCTTCAGGTATAACCGTGGCCGTCAACTGCTCGGTATCGTTGATTAAAGGCAGGGTTATCTCCGATTTGTCAAGTTTTACGTCAGTGACGAGAACTGGCTTCTTTGATAATTCTTCCTTACAGCTGCCGACAATCAACGCTGATATTAAAATGAAAGCAACCGAAATGAACCTCAATAATTGTTTTTTTTTATGTTCATCAATTATTTGTTCATTAATTTGTACCAAACGCCAGTCTAAATGCGTGTTCATGATCGGGATTCATATTAGGATGAAACTCCCCGATATTGTATGGATGAAAGCTGCTGCTTAATTTATACCGGTTGAGTAATATATCATAAAGATCCTGTACGTATTGAGTACCGCCGTATTGGTAATTCCCTTCATTAATTCCCAACTCGCCGATGTACACTGGTACATTTTTTACCTCCCTGACATAAGCCATTGGTATGGTGTAAGCATAGTCCAGATATTCCTTACAATACCTCCAGGGCGGGACTCCATTGGGACCTTCATTGTACCGGGCAGTTGTGCTAGATGGATACATAGCGGTTCTGGGAGGATTGGACAGTGTTTGCTGGCAGTAGGTGTTGGGTTCATAGCAATGATATGTATAGGCATAATTATCAGCAGGGTCTGAAATTTCCGGGAAATTGTAATGCCCATCATAATTCTGCCAACAATCCCTTTGGTCATTGATACCGAACCACCAACAGTTATTACACGATGGGCCCGGATCTATCCACAGACGCTCTGCAATAATAATGTGATTATTATCAACTCCCCTGATAGCGTCCACTATACTTTGAATGATCTCCGAATAGTGATCAAAGTAACTCAGGTATGGAGTGCCATTACAGTTGTAATTACTTGTTGCACCCGGATCAAGCCTTACCGTAGGCTCATTGATAAGGTCAAAACCGACTATGGTAGGCTCATCTTTGTAACGTTCCGCTATTGCTTTCCAAAAGTTAGTAAGTCTTTCCTGATAATCCGGATGGGTAAAAAACGCTCGATCACTAATTGAGGTGGAGCCGGGAGTAAAGTGTACGTTCAAAATAATGTTCATGTTATTTTGCCTTGCCAATTCGATTTGATTGTCAAGCGTAGCAATACTGGGCGTAATATTACCCAAAGGATCTGCCAAAGTGGAGGTGCTTGCTCTTATATAAAGACGTTCACTGTTAAATCCTATACTTGCCAATTTCTGATAGGTATTGGCGTTCCAACCGGCGCCTGGCCATTGTCCGGCACCTCTAAAGACGATTTCTTTGCCTTTCAGCACAAATTTTGAACCATAAGTTTTAACAAATTCTGAGTAGGGCGGCGCAGGAACTACTTCCACATAACAGGTCGCCATTTTTCCATTTTGCTTTGTGGTGACTGTAATTTCAGATTCGCCCAGAGCTTTAGCGGTTACCATTCCATTATCATCAATCTCTGCAATGCCCGAATTGCTTGAACTCCAGCTAACATTCCGGTTTGTGGTCTCTAAAGGAAAGACGGTTGCCGCCATGATTTGTGTCTCACCTAAAATAATTTCTACTTTATTCATTCTGAAACTTACGCCAGTGACCGGTGCAGATACGATTATTTTGCAGGTATCTTTGATTGCTCCATTGACGGTGGTAACCAAAACCAGCGTTTCACCCAGAGCCTTAGCGGTTACCTGACCATTCTGATCGATGCTGGCAATTTTATAATCCAGGGTTGACCATGTCACTTTCTTATTCGTAGCATTTTCAGGTTCAACGGTAGCTGTCAGCTGTTTGGTATCACCAATGTTCAGCATCATTTCGGATTCATCCAGGGATACTCCGGTGACATCAATCACTTCAACAGGCTGCTCGGGGACCGTTACTGCACAAGTTGCCGTGTAACCAAAGTCGTCCGTGGTAACAGTAATGGTGCACTGCCCTTCGCTTCTGGCGGTTACCACACCACTGCTGTCTACTGTTGCGAACGTATCATTGCTCGTAGTCCATGCAACCTTCTGGTTCGTTGCATCTTCAGGTATAACCGTGGCGGTCAACTGCTCGGTATCGTTGATTAACGGCAGGGTTATCTCCGATTTGTCAAGTTTTACGTTGGTGACAAGGACCGGCTTTTTTTTCGATAATTCGTCCTTACAAGTAATGACAATCATTGCTGTGATAACAATGAAAACAACCGAAATAAAATGCAAATTTCTTTTTTTCATAATATGATGCAAATTATGGATGAGTCCACTCTGAAAAGTGTTATTTGTTTTTAATTATTTAATAAGAGATGTTTAATTGCATATTTCAATTGTCTTATGTATCTTGTTTTCATCCGCAAATAGTTAATAAGTTATTTTACGGCAATGTTACAAAACAAACTGCCAAGCTCCGAAAATACCTGATTCTCTAATCTCTTTGGGGTTAGTTCCCCGAAGCTCTGTTTCGTTTGGAAAACAAAATTCCTTATTGATACCTCGTTAGTTCTGCTGTGAGGTAGTTCATCGGTTGAAAAAATAGTGTTGTCAGACTGGGATCAATATTCCTAATTTTGTTTTATTAAAATTTATCGTGACCTTTCAAATAGAAACTCATTCATAAAACAAACCTATTTGTAAGTGCAAACATATTTGGACTGGTCACCTATATATTTATGTAATATCGATATTTTATATCAAAATTTCGATAATCTGTTGATTATATAGCCTTATTGATCAATTATTAACAATAATTGATGGCTGTTGTGCAATAATGCGTTGCAATTAATTCTACTTTAACACATTTAAATTCTTAAATACGAGTTGTTTATGTCTCGTTGTTTCCTGAGGTGCCGATTGTACATTTGGTCAAAGAACTGTTCTTTGGTCATCTCTTTATAGAGTTTAAACACAAACCATTTCTTTATGTCATTTGCTGAAAGCAACGGCATATCATCGAAGTTTCGTAGTTTTTCTTTCAGCAAAAACGAGGAAACTATAAAGTTCAGAGCGACCTGATGTTGCCATGCTAGCCATTTGCGTCAGAAACTGGTCCATGCCCGGTATTTGTTTGGATTTCTTAATTCAATGTTCGACAAAGTAACGCCGGGCCTGCATATAGGCCAGTGCCTGGTGGGTGTATTATTCCAGGTTAGCATTGTTCCAGATAAATACATGGGTAATGTGATACTCTCCGGTGAGTTTGCCCTTGGTGGTATTACGTACCTCGATCTTTTCCCAATCGGTGGATTTAATGCCTTACATGTATTGGGACAAAGTCATATCCAGCGTAGTCGCTTTGAACCTTTGGGGGTTTGGGTCTTTGTTTCCCTTGCGGCGGGGCAGGATTAGCTCTAGCTGCTGTAAAAACATTTTTGGTCTAAATGAATGTCCAGCATGTACAAGTAACCCATTTGGTCTGTTCTCCGGGCAAGATTGGCACCGTTACCGTAATAACCGTCTCTACCAATGTAGTCAAAAGAAATTCCGTTTTCAACTTGTTGTTGGATGATCTGGGCGGCTATCTCCAGCTTGGTCTTGAAAACCCTTTTCCCGACAGGGATCCAAGCTTCCCTGCATCTGACAGGATCATTGCACAATGTCTCGGGGCAGGTAGAGTCAGGCATCTACCATCGAAGCAAAATCACCGTTGCTCAGGCAGTCAAATACGGCTACCTGCGAGTTCGATATTTTGCCAACATTGCCACGGCCAGCCAACACCGACACTTTTGTCGCCTTTGTTCACCCAGCCGCTTTCATCATTTATCAGCCCGGTTAATTTTCTCTTTGGCAAAATAGAACTTGTTTGCCGTGCAACCTGATCAATAACAGCCCGTTCATCCCAGTTGGATTCGGCAATGAAATGCTGCATTTGATGATAACTTTCTCCCTGTATTGTTTTAGTTGCACTGATCCAATAGTTCGGTAAATTAAAATATAAATATCTGATTATCAATTAAACAAGCAGTTAAAAATTTGGATAAACCACCGAATACCAGTATCTTAAAAGATTATTCCGTAATATTTCAAGAATGATCAACAGGGCTGGAAATAATATTATATGTCTTATTTTCAATATATTAGAATGTTCGGCTTTTTAAAAGTTGAACAACCTCGTAAAGATTTTGCTGTAAGCATTCTTTGGCATATTTTGAGCATCAAAGGTAAGATTAACTTTCTTCAATTTGGGCGTTTTGGTTCTATTGGAGAACAGACTTATCGTAACCAATTTGAAAGGAAATTTGATTTTTTTGAATTCAATAAGCAATTGATTAACCAAATTGTATCAGAGGAGCGGGTGGTTGCCCTGGATCCAAATTACATTCCCAAAGCAGGTAAGTACGCATTCAGTCGGGGCAAATACTGGCAGGCGTTGCCAAAGCAGCAATGTGAGGCCTGGATATCTGCGGATTCGCCGTAGTTGACATTATCAATAAGACGGCGCTGCACCTGAACGCATGGCAAACACCATCAGCTGATGAACTAAAAAGCTTAGAGTTAAACTATTTAACATAATGAGCAAACCTTGATTCAACAAATGCAGAAAAGTTTAAAGAATTTTCGGACTATCTGATTGCCAATGCATATTGCTCTCTAAGAGGCGATTTGTTGACGCAGCGCTTTGCCCGGGTGTGCACTTTATTAGCCGATTGAGAGATGACAGCGTATTGATGTACAAGTATTACCGCGAAAAAACGGGTCAAAAAGGGAGACCAAAACAGTTCGACGGAAAGGTAGATGTCAATAACCTTGACACCAACTATTTTTTCTTAATCCTGTTCTCCAAAGAGATTAAAATCTATTCAGCCGTTGTTTGCTCCAGGTCACTCAAGAGAGATATAAAGCTTGCTGTTACGGTGTTCTTTAAAGACGGAAAGAAAGTGACGCGAAAATTATACTTCTTAACTGACTTGGAACAGCAGGGAGAAAAGATTGTCCAGTATTACCGTGCACGTTTCCAGATCGAATTTTTGTATCGGGACGCCAAACAGTTTACTGGTCTTATCACATGTCAGGCACGAAGTAAAAACCAACTGGATTTTCATTTTAACGCGGCACTAACAGCTGTTAACTTGGCCAAACATGACTGGTTGTTTACATTAATTGGTTTTTAGAGATGCCCCAAAGTGATAGTCGAAATTTTAATACAAAATGTCGATATTGAGCAAATGTATTGTTGACTTTCTAGAATACATTTGACCATACAATTTAAATTTTTTATAGGTGAGTATAAAATAAACAGAATTAGACCAATCAAACTTATGCAAAATGCTTAATTGTTCAGTCTAATGTGGATGAAGTATGATCTTTTCAAAACAAGCTTAATGTTTTGTCAGAAGTTAACGAAATTAAGAGAATATAATATTGCAAATGCAAGGCGTGCTATCAAGTCAACAAGAATAGGTTTATGATCTGGATGAGAGGTTCGCTATTCGAAAAATTTGAGTCGTCTCAAAAAGTATGGTAATGACAGTTCTGTTCCGTCCTGTCAAGAACCATTTCAGATGAAAAGACAGAAAGCCAGTCGGTCTGTTTACGGTGGTACTTTTTTTACTGAACTCCACCGGCTAAAATCACGGAACGATGAATCTCCTCGCTGCAAGCAGACGGGGCATTATTATAGTGGATTATAACAATTTTATTTCGCTGCAAGCAGATGGAAATTAACTCAAAGAGATTAAATTTCGGTAATATGAAAGTTTAATTTTTCAATGAACCATCTTTGTAATATGTCATTTGATTTTGTATTTTAAAAATTTAAATTGAGTTTCTATGAAAAAAAAATCTATTTTAATTGTCTTTTTTGCAGCTGCATGTCTCTTTGTATCCTGCAAAAAAGAGATTGTTCTTGTGACGGGCGTTAAGATCGCTGATGATTTGGTGAAAGTGTACGCAGTTGGCGCTAATAAGCAGTTGACGGCAACCATTTTCCCAGAGAATGCAACGAACAATAGTGTGAGTTGGAAATCGAGCGACGAGGGTGTTGCTGTGGTCGATTCTAAAGGATTGGTGACCGCAAAGGGCAGTGGCCGGTGCGTGGTTACCGTCACTACCAATGATGGAAGCATTCAGTCAAATTGCGTAGTGGTAGTTGACCTGGATGTTTACGTCTCAGGTATCTCGCTCAATAAATCTGATTTGATTCTGAAAGGCCCTCTTGGGACAAAAGAGAAGTTAATCGCAACTCTTTCCCCAAGCAATTCAGACAACAAGCTTTATAGCTGGAGTACGAGCAATCCGATAGTAGCCCAAGTTAGCGAGGATGGTGAAGTAATCTCCATATATCCGGGTACGTGTACGATTACCGCTACTACAGAATACACTACAGGAGGCGGAGTTCATACAGCGACATGTAACGTGACTGTACTCGTCCCTTACCAAACAATAACGATGAAATCCGCAACATATATTTTGCCGAACGCATCGGAAGCGCTGAAAGTAAGCTTTGAACCCACTTATGCTACCAATAAGGAAATGGCGTGGTCATCATCTAATCCGGCCATTGCAACGGTTGATGCAACTGGTAATGTAATTGCTATAAAGGGAGGAAACGCCACAATTACAGCGAAATCCAAAGACACTGGGGAAGAGTTGAAGTGTGAAGTTGGTGTTCTCGCCTCAGGATATGTGCAGGAAATAAACTTTGAAAATGGTACAACGAATGATTTTACCGGAAGTATAAATAATGGATGGACTCTTACCGGGGATAAGCAAACCGGTAATGGTCGAACAGCGTATGGCGGAAATGATAGAACCGCTCTTCAAGTAGGAAATGTTAACGGTACGTCTGCGCTGTGGTTAAATTTCGTATTTCCTTCTTCGGTAGGACGTCAATGGGCAACATACCAACTAAATTTTCCAAAATCAATTGTACCGATAGTTGCAGTAGCTACGAGATTACAGTTTGTTTTTTGGATTTCAGAGAATACTATAAATGGCAGTGGCGGAGATTATGATTATGGAAGCTTCCAGTGGGATTTAATACACGGAAGTTCAACAGGTACTCAGGGATTTAGATTAAAACCTGATGTCGGCAGCGGCGAATTAAAACCTAGTTTTATAAAGGCTCATTCCGAATTAATCGACGGTTATTATAAATATTCCCTGGATGTAAATTTGAATGATGGCGGAGAATTTGTTGGGGGGACGGCCTTTAATAGCAAAACAGGTTTAACTTCTTTTTCATTCCAGTTTGGCCAGTGGGGCGTTTGGATACAAGATCCCGTATATCTTTCCAGCGTAAAAATCAGCATAGAATAAAACTTTCAACAGTAATAATATTTTAAACAATAGTGACATGAAAAGACAATTCATATATTTAGTTCCGGCTGTTATTTTTATAATAATTGTTATGCTTGCAGTCAGCTGCAAAAAGGACCCGACACGCGATGGAGTTACTGTAACCAGTATAACACTCGATAAAACTTCGTTGGTCTTTGATTATGTTGATGATGAAGTTCAATTGAAGGCAACTGTTGAACCCACCGATGCTGACAACCTCAGAATTATGTGGACTTCGACCGATCCGAACATTGCTGATGTTGATAACACAGGATTGGTCACAGCTAAAATGAAAGGCATGTGCCTGATTCTTTGCACTTCGGATGATAATAGTATTTCGGCAGTTTGTGAAGTAGATTCGAAAGGGTTACCAAGACCTCTCGAATCGGCAGATTTCAATTTGAAAGGCATTTCGGTAGAAGTTGCTGATTCAGTTCAAGTGAAGTTGGAACTAACGCCTGCAAAAGCTACCATAAAAAGTATCAAATGGCAATACATCCCTGATGTTATTGTACCGGCTCCGAATGGTCCATTTGAGGGCGAAAACAACGATATAGTATACATTAGTAAAGTTGATACTTTAGATGCAAAACAAAGGTGGGTCGGCCAGAATTTGTTTTGTAATCGACTGAAAACCGGAAAAGTAGGCAAATTTCAAGCAACCGTTACAGATGCTTATAACACGGTAGTGGTGGTGGAATATCCAATTGTAGTAACAATTCAGGAGCCACAAATTGAAATGGTTAAAGTGTCAGCGACACCCGCCACGGGCTTTTTACAGGGGGGATTGTGGGAACCCAGAGGAGGGGTTGGTAATAGTACGACCTTTACGTCTATTATCACCAAAGAATATCAAATTGCAAAATTTGAACTTACTCAAGATGTCTATCTATGGGTAATGGGACAGACTTATGGTGATGAATATGCAAGAACCGGAATTACCGGAGCCCGAAATAACAAATTGAATGAAATGCCAATTGCTTCATGTAGTTGGGATATGGCGATGTTATTCATTAATAAGTTAAATGAAAAGACCGGTAAAAACTATCGTTTGCCTACGGAATCTGAGTGGGAATGGGCAGCTCGCGGAGCAGAAGTTAAGCCCACATCTTTTTATGGCGGGCGTCCATTCGAAGAGATTATTGGCTCAAGTTATCCTGATTTCTGCGCAAATCCCCAAGACCCTGCAGCGGTCAGACCTCCGGGCGGCAATCCTCCCGATGGTTATTGGAAGCTTGTTGCGGATAAGTATCCGGGTACCGCAAACGCCGAAATTCGTAGACAACATGACAAAGATGGCGTTGCCTTGTGGGGTGGCGGTGTAAATCATTATGTGATGAAAACTATGGATAAAGTAAAGGGATATACAATGATGCCAAATAAACTGGGTATTTACAATATGCTTGGTAATGTACAAGAGTGGTGTGCTGACTGGTTTGGTGTTTATCCTACTGGAACGCAGACTGATTATACCGGACCAACAACTGGCACAAATAAAGTGCACCGTGGCGGTAGCCGGGATAATGGAGGCGGTGCTAGCCTTGACAATCGGCAGAACGAACTACCTGCAACTACCGGAGGGCACAAGGGCGTCCGCTTAGTATTGTAGCAATAGCCATTTATTAATTAATGCATTGCATTGTTAAAGAAGTGAAGAGAGAGTGCAAAACTCAACTCTTCACTCTTTAACAATTCAAAATGAATATCCGCAATAGTACCTAATTCAAGATTTTATTACTTTCTTGGGTCTTAGAAGGCTAATGAATTTACTGAACGTTAATGAGGTTTATCCAAATGAAGAAAGCTGTAAGCTTAAATTCAAGGAAATAAGTGATAAGTAGGGTATTGTTTGTGTTCACTGCAATTGCACCAAACATTATTGGAAGAGCGATAAATGGCAATATGAGTGCAAAAACTGTGGATTTCGTACCACATTGCGCAGTGGTACTGTCATGCATGGTGCAATGTTACCATTCCGATATTGGTTTTTGCGATGCATCTTTTAACATCAACAAAAACGAGTTTCTCGGCAAAAGAAGTTCAAAGACAGCTTTCACACAAGAGGTACGAACCAATTTGGGGCATGCTTCATAAACTTCGGCAAGCTAAGGGGAAAAGGGACGAACAATACCAGCTCTCTGGCTCCATTGAATTAGATGAATGGTTTTTCTCCACTGAAAGACCTGAATAGAATAAAGATAAGCCATTGAAACAAGACCGGGGCAGCCAGAAAAAACCTAAGTACTGGTGATGACAGAAAGTAAAGCAATTGAAGGCGAAACAAAAAAGAATAGGAAAATCAGGAAAGAGATGTCCCCTAAAATGCAGGCTATAGCTGATTTAAAGGCTGATACTATAACATCAATCGTAGCAAAAAAAGTGTCGGTTCATTCAGAACTAATAACGGTTGATTCAACTTCTTATGTGGGTTTAAAAGATATCGTTGATCATCACGTAGCTCATGTGATACCCAAAGATAAAATTGGAGTAGTATTGCCATGGGTTCATATTGCAATAAGCAATGCAAAACGAATGTTGTTGCATATAACCATGATATTAATCCGGAACATCTACAGAACTACCTTAATGAGTTTTTGTTACAATTTCAACCGGAGATATTTTGGTGAAGTACTATTTGAAAGGCTGCTAACTGCTTCGATATCGAACAAAAATCATTTTAGGTATAATTAAAGATATTCATCTTAGTACATGACAAAAATATAGATGTCTGATTATCAGGAAAATAAATATTGAAATATTTGGATAAAACTTTGAATATCACCATCATTACGAATGATTACTACAACATTCAGTAAGAGAAATGACATCCAGAGTAGAGTCTAAAAATTGTTGTAGACCATTCCCAGCATAGCTTATGACAGTGCCGTTGGCATTATCAGCGAGATTGGGGCAGACATGAAACAGTTTTCCAGAGAACAACACCTGAGTAGTTGGGCGGGGATGAGCCCAGGAAACAACGAGAGCGGGGCAAAAAAAGTGCAAAAACCATCCACGGGAACAAACACCTGCAAGTCATCTTAGCCGAAAGTGCCTGGGGCGCAACCCCAAAAAGGACTGTTACCTAAAACGGAAATACCGAAGCCTGATTGCCCGACGTGGTAAGAAAAAAGCGATTGTTGCCGTAGGGCATAAAATCATTATTGCTGCATACCACATCATTAATAACAAAGAGGCCTACAAAGAACCCATTTTGTACAACAATCCTAAGCGATAACCTTCTGGCTAGGCTAAATGAATTAGGTGTTGTGGTCAAACAACTGGAAATGGTTTAAATGCCATAATAAAAGGCCGGTTTGTTACTGTGTACCCGTAAAGCCGAGATCACGCGCATGAAATTGGCGTCAAAACAGGATAAGCACCAACCGTTGTCACAAGCCTTGGCGTGAAATCCAAGAAGAAGTACGAGGATGAAAATTTACTCTCTTAACCTGTTTGTATTTGATTGATATCTAACTAAAAAGAGAATTTATACAGATGAAAAATTTGATAAAATACCTGGTTTTAATATGCTTGTTACTTACTATTATTCCACAGGCAAACGCAGCTCTGAAACTGAAGGAAATCCGTACCGCTTCTTCTGATGTTTTGGTGGTAGTTTTTAATAGTGAAATTATCCTTCCAAGTACCAATTACAATCAATGGATAGCTACAAAGATTGATGTGAACGAAGTGAAAACCGATGATATATCAGGCTGGAAACTTAATGGTGAACAACCGTTGGAGATCTATAAATTTGTTACTGAGTCTTCAGCTACGAATGCCAGTCCTAAAAGGGCAGAACACCGCATTTTTCTTAAAGTGCCCGAACTTATCAATGGTGTAACATATAAACTTGAGACTCCGCATGGAGATACTACTTTTGTATTCAATGACCGGACTATGTTTTGCGAATCGATCAAAACGAACCAAAATGCATACAGTGGGTTGTCGCATGCCCGGTTTGCCAATTTTGCCATATGGCTTGGTACAGGTGGCAGCCAACAGATAGAGGGGGAGCTTCCGGAATATGAAGTTTATGAGATATCCAGCGGCAATACAATATCCCGGGGCACCCTTGAGGAGATAGGCCATGACGAATCTTCAGGAGATTTTGTTTACCGCATCAACCTTTCGGATGTACCGGAGGGCGGTCCTTATAAAATTTCGGTAAAAGGATACGGATGTTCCTGGCCGTTTGGAGTTGGGGGTGATTTTTCCTCCCGGCTGGGATATGTTTCATTTCGGAGCCTGTACTATCAACGTTGCGGAATTCCTTTAGTACGGCCGTATGCATGGGAGGACATAAGGATTAATGCGTGCCATACGCTTTTATATAATGTAAGTGCCCCTCTTGGGGAAGCCAGCCTGGACGTCGTTGGCACGGAACCGTCGTTTACCGTTTATGGCGGTTATCACGATGCGGGAGATGCGGACCGTCGCCTGTATCACCTCACCAGGGTACCGCCGGTTTTGATGACTACCTATGATGCTTTTCCTGAATATTTTACTGATGACCAATTCAATATTCCTGACAAGTTTGATAAAGATTTTAATATTTTGGGAAAAGGCAATGGGATTCCCGACATCATTGACGAGGCGGAATGGGCAACCCTGATTTGGGAGTACCTGCAGGAGCCCAACGGCAGTGTTCACTGGGGGACAGAAACAAGGGGATATCCTGAACCGTTCGAAGCGCCGATGGATAAAGATACTAAGAAATACGGTACTCTGCGTATCGATAATGAAGCCACTGCAACGGCAGCAGGGGTATTCATGCAACTTGCCAGGTTATTGAAACCATACAAACCGGAACGCACAGAGGAACTGCAGCAGCGTGCGGAAAAAGCAATGGCGTATGTGGGAAATAATGCAAATGATCAGCAAAAACTCTATTTTGCGGTACAGAAATACCTTTTGACGGGAGATAATACTGCCCATCAACAGGTAAAGGATTTGATAAATAGTTATAATCAAAGCAGTTCTGAATACAACAATATTACAGTAGTAGGTTATTTCTATCCATATTTAATTGAAGAAGAAAGGCCGACTGACCCCGAAGTTATTCAGAAAATGAAAGACATTTTACTTTATACTGCGGACACGGAAGTAGGAATCTTCAATTCTTTCGCATATCCGGTTGGTAATCCATTTACTACCAAAAGGCAATGGGGAAACAATGTTATTCAAGGCCGGCATGCATATCCCTGCTTATTGGAATGGGCTCTTACAAAAGAACAGAAATATATTGACGTAGTAAGCCAGCTAATGGATTACGACCAGGGGCTCAATCCAATTGGTAAATGTTATGTTACCGGTATTGGTTTCGACCAGGTTAAAAATCCTCACGACAGGGAATCAGCGTATACTAAAATAAAAGGATGGGGAGTCAAACCCGGCATTCTGGTTTACGGACCGGGAAACTTACCTGACAATATCCAATTTACAGTTCTGCCCGAAATAACTGATTTACCGCGGGAACGCCAATGGGTGGATCACTTATTTACGTATGGGATGAACGAATTCACTGTTCATGAAACATTAATTTACCCTGCAGTTATTTACCCTGTTCTGGCCGAAGGGAGGGTATGGGATGACACAAAAAATCCATTTGACGTTGCCGGTTCTTCAGCAATTTCTGAATTTAAAGTGAGTGAACGGGATAAGATTGAAATTTATCCAAATCCTGTTAGAAATAATATCACTATTTCATCAACTTCAAATGATGAGATTTATAATTTAAAGCTGATGGATTTACTGGGTAGAGTTGTCACTCAGATTGATCATATTAATTTGACAAGAATTAATTTGAAGATGAACGATTATCCAAAGGGAATTTACCTTTTAAGAATCGAAAGTCAATCAGGTACAACCAATAATAAAGTGATTAAAAATTGATTAAAAATTTAATATAATTCAGCTTTTTAACTTTTATCAAATAATATCGAACTTGAGTAGTTGTATGAGAATATGAAACTAAAAAAATATTTAAATGAAAAATTTGATAAAATACATGGTTTTAATATGCTTGTTACTTACTATTATTCCACAAGCAAACGCAGCTCTGACACTGAAGGAAATACGTACTGCTTCTTCTGATGTTTTAGTAGTAGTTTTTAATAGTGAGATTACCGTTCCAAGTACCATTTACGCTGATTGGATGAATGTAAAGATTGATGTGAACGAAGTGAAAACCGATGATATATCGGTCTGGAAACTTAATGGTAAACAACCATTGGAAATACATAAATTTGTCACTGAATCTTCAGGTTCGAGTATCGGTCCAAAAGGGGCAGAATACCGCATTTTTCTTAAAGTGCCCAAGCTTATCAATGGTGTCGAATATAAATTGGAGACTCCTCATGGAGATACTACTTTTGTATTTACTGACCGGACAATATTTTGCGAATCGATCAAAACGAACCAGAATGCATACAGTGGGTTGTCGCATACCCGGTTTGCCAATTTTGCCATATGGCTTGGTACAGGTGGCAGCCAACAGATAGAGGGGGAGCTTCCGGAATATGAAGTTTATGAGATATCCGGCGGCAATACCATATCCCAGGGCACGCTTAAGGAGATAGGCCATGACGAGTCTTCAGGAGATTTTGTCTACCGCATCAACCTTTCGGATATACCGGAGGGCGGTCCTTATAAAATTTCGGTAAAAGGTTACGGATGTTCCTGGCCGTTTGGAGTGGGGGGTGATTTTTCCTCCCGGCTGGGATATGTTTCGTTTCGGAGCCTGTATTATCAGCGTTGCGGAATTCCCTTAAAACAACCTTATGCGTTTGAGGACATAAGGATGGATGCGTGTCATACGACTTTATATGAAGTAAATGCTCCTACTGGAGAAGCCAACCTGGACGTCCCTGACTCTGCACCGTCGTTTACCGTTTATGGGGGTTATCACGATGCGGGAGATGCGGACCGTCGCCTGTATCACCTCACCAGGGTACCGCCAGTTTTGATGACGACCTATGAAGCTTTTCCTGAATATTTTACTGATGACCAATTCAATATTCCTGACAAGTTTGATAAAGATTTTAATATTTTGGGAAAAGGCAATGGCATTCCTGACATCATTGACGAGGCGGAATGGGCGACCCTGATATGGGAGTACCTGCAGGAGCCCGACGGGAGCGTTCACTGGGGGACAGAAACAAGGGGATATCCTGAACCATACGCCGCACCGATGGATCAAGATACTAAGAAATACGGTACTCTGCGTATCGATAATGAAGCCACTGCAACGGCAGCGGGGGTATTCATGCACCTTGCCAGATTACTGAAACCATACAAACCGGAACGTACCGAGGAACTGCGGCAGCGTGCGGAAAAAGCGATGGCATATGTGGGAGATAAAGCAAATGATCAGCAAAAACTCTATTTTGCGGTACAGAAATACCTTCTGACGGGAGATAATACTGCCCATCAACAGGTAAAGGATTTGATAGATAGTTATGTCACGAGTGAAGCAAATAATCCTGGCAGTTCTAATAGCTCAAATATTGTTGTAGTAGGTTATTTCTATCCATATTTAATAGAAAAAGAAAGGCCGACAGACCAAAAAGTCGTTCAGCAAATGAAAGACATTTTACGTAAAACAGCAGACAGGGAAATAGAAATCTTCAACTCTTTCGCATATCCAGTTGGTAATCCAATTACTACCAGAAGGCATTGGGGAAACAATGTTACTCAAGGACAGCATGCTTATCCCTGTTTATTGGAATGGGGTCTTACAAAAGAACAGAAATATATTGACGTAGTAAGCCAACTAATGGATTATAACCAGGGGCTCAATCCAATTGGTAAATGTTATGTTACCGGTATTGGTTTCGACCAGGTTAAAAATCCTCACGATAGGGAATCAGAGTATACTAAATCAAAAGGATGGGGAGTTAAACCTGGAATTCTGATTTATGGACCGGGGAACATACCTGACAGAATCCAATTTACAATTCTGCCCGAAATAACAGCTTTACCGCGAGAACGCCAATGGGTGGATCACTTATATACATATGGGATGAACGAGTTCACTGTTCATGAAACATTAATTTATCCGGCAGTTGTTTACCCTGTTTTGGCGGAAGGGAGGGCATGGGATGAAAACAAAAATCCGTTTGACGTTGCCGGTCGCGATGTGCAGATACCTTAATTTGGAGGATATGATCAAAAAAGAACGGTAGTAGAAAGAAGAATGACCTGTCGGGTCTCAAAGATCCGGTAGGTTTTGGCCATAGATTATTTTTTTTGTATTGATTTTTAGTGACTTATAGCCTTAATTAGCCGTAGTTTAAAATTAGTCCAAACTATTAACTCCTTAATAACATGAATCGTAGATCAGCTATTAAAGCCGCTTCTGTAGCTGTGCTTGGAGGTATTGCAATCACGCAAATGGTTTCATGTTGTGGTCAAAAAGAAACGCAAAAGTGTTTTGTAAAACAACCGGAAAATTACCTGAAGGAAGGTGAATATTTCAGAAACTCATCTCCCGGCGTCATCGGTGTCAGCGATAAAAACCCGCATTATTTTCAATATAAGGGTAAGGAAATTTTACTTATTACCTCTGCGGAACATTACGGAGGGGTCATCAACAAACCGTTCGACTATGTGAAGTACTTTGATATGCTTGCCCAATACGGGCTCAACTATACGAGGATTTATCCGGGTGCGATTGTCGAACCTGAAGGTTTTTGGCTGGTTGAGGATATGATGACGCCGGCAGGTAAGGATTTGATCGTGCCGTGGGTGCGGTCGAATGTCCCGGGATACAAGGGCGGAGGCAATAAATTCGACTTGAGCAAGTGGGATCCCGAATACTTCGATCGTCTGCGTGATTTTCTTAAAGAGGCAAACAAGCGCAACATCATCGTTGAGATAGCTTTTTACAATTGTCAGAACAAACCATACTGGGCCTTTTCTCCTCTGCAAAAGGACAATAATATCCAAGGAGTCGGTGATTGCGACCATATCACCTTTCAAACTTTGGACAACGAACCGCTCGTCAGGGAACAATTCCGGTTTGTTGAAAAATTAGTGATGGAGACCAACGAATTTGACAATGTGATATACGAAATTGTTGACGAGCCTACGCTGATGTTGACACCTCCTCAAAAGGCATACCTTTGGATCAGCGAACATTTAAATCTGATCATCAATGTAGAATCAAAACTCCCCAAAAAGCATATACTTGCCCAGCAACTGGAGTTGGGCGTTGATTTTTGCGACGACGACAGGCTCGCCCTCATTGTGACACAGTACATAGGGATGAATTCGCGGCAGGTGGGCGGTATTCCTGCACTGAACAGCTGTTATTGCTACAACAAGCCCATTGAGTTGAACGAAACAGCTTATGTCCCATCCTGGTATGACCATGAGCATACAGCGATTGCACGTCTCGAGGCTTGGGAGTTTATGGTTGGTGGTGGTGCCGGTTTCAATCAGTTGAACGGGTATTTTGTATCGTCTAATCCTTCCGGTGAAAATGAAATCAACCGAAAGATATTAACGGGTCTTCATAATCTCAGAACATTTTTGGAAAGTTTTGTCTTTGCCAAAATGACACGCGACACCGATACCCCTCAGAAAATATCTATTGGCGCGAGTGTAAACATGATTTCGGAAAAAGGCAGGCAATATGCTATGTACATTCATCATAGTTTTCCCAACACCGGAAAATATATAGCATCGTATTACGAACCGAATTACGGATCATATGAACCTAGGGTGACCATGGTAGGGATTCCGAAGGGCGAGTATATCGCCACTTTCATCGAGCCTGGAACCATGAAAGTATTACAGGAAGAAACGATGGTGAGCGACGGTGGAGAAACCATACTGGCCTGCCCGCGCTATACCTTGGACCTCGCTGTAAAAATCGTAGCAAAGGCATAGGATAAAAAATTAACGCGTAAATAAACTGAAAGCTATGAATAGAAAAGCATTGATATTGGTCATGGCAAGGGTCATATAATCAAAGAGATTATCGAAATTCTAATACAAAATGTCGTTATTGCACAAATATATCGTTGCTTAATAAAATATATTTGTACATATAAACTTAGTTTGTTTTATGAGTGAGTTTGTTTTTGAAATTAAAACGATATTTTTAATAAACAGAATTAGAATATTCAAACTTATACAAAATGCCTAATTTCAGTTTATTTTGGATAAATTTTGATCTTTGCAAAACAACCTTAATGTTTTCTCAGAAGAGAACGACCATGCGAGTCCATCATATTGCATATGAAAAGAGTCGTAATATTTTGGAGCAGTATAGAGAATCGCAAAAAACAACCTACGGCGTTCGTAGGCAAAAAGCCATATCCTTATGAAAAGTAAAATTCACCACCACAACCATTTCTGTCTTGCCCGTGCGGCGCAGCGCCTGCGGGTGAGTCGTCAGGCGATAAGTTACAATCTGTCGGTGAACATCAAGTTCCCCCTGATACTCGCTTCCCTTTGTCTTTACATTGCAGGCGGACGGGTCACGGCTCAGCAGACTCAGCCGGCCAACGCCGTGCTGCCGGCTGGCATATCCCTGAATTGGGAACAGATCAATGACGAAACAATCAATCCCAAGCGGACGCAAGTGTCCCTCGACGGCATTTGGGGCTTTATGCCAGCGGTCAAAGGAGTTATGAAGCCACCACAGTTGGGGTGGAACTATATCAAGGTGCCGGGCAACTGGCAAGGGTCTAAAGGTAGTGGTCGTAATCGTGATCAAAGTAGTAGCCCCGGGCCTTCTCCTTTGTTGGGCACCGGCCCGCAATGGATCAATTTTGATGGATCAAAGGTTGATCTCGCCTGGTATGAACGCCAGGTGCTCATCCCGGCCGACTGGCAGGGTCGTAGCCTCAGCCTCCGCTTCGATCGTGTATCCACGGATGCGATTGTTTATGTCAACAATAATGAATGCGGAAGAGTTTCTTGGCCGTGGGGATCAGTGGACATCACGAGCGCTGTCACACCTGGTCAAACAGCGAATGTCCGTGTGTTGGTGGTCGCTACCCCCGATGCCGAATTGGTGGGTGATTTCTGGCAGAATGCCTTTATGGAAGTCACTTACAGAGCAGCCCGACTCAGTACACGTGGCCTCATCGGCAGTGTCTATTTGGAGAGTCGCTCCTCTGACCCACATGTCACCGATATATTCGTTCGCACGTCCACCCGGAAAAAGGAAGTGTCTCTGGACGTGGAGCTGACCGGCGTTAAACAAGCGGGCCAAGTCTATTTCGTGGCGGAAATGCTGGATGAAAAGGGCGAGGTGGAGAAGACCTTCGACATGAATGCGACAGTGGATGCCAAGAACGTTCAGCAGGTTACCCTCTCATGGCCTTGGACCGATCCGCGCCTATGGGATGTGGACCAGCCCAACCTTTACACCCTTCGGCTCAAGGTGAGTGGTGCAGGCTTGGACGACGAGTATGACCAGTCATTCGGTTTCCGGGAGTTCTGGGTCGAAGGCCGGCAATTCTACCTCAACGGCACCGTCATCCATATGCGCCAGCGTTGCTTTTACAATGGCCAATTCCCGCAAGTCGGGGATAACTTCTCGGAGTTTGGCAATACGAAGGTGGATACGCGAGGTGATTCTTCCGACGCGGGGTCGGAACTCAACCGCTGCGATCAAATCGGCTACCTGGCCGCGGTGTATATCCTCGACGCCAACAAATATATCAGAGATCCGCGCGGCAATGAAATTGTCTGGAAACAGAATCAACAGCGGGCAATGGAGCGCGCGGACACCTGGATACGCCATTACCGCAATCACCCCTCGGCGGTGATCTGGATCGCTGGCTTCAACTTCTTCAATGAAGCCGTGGACGCCGACCCGTACAATATCGGCCGTCGTGGTTGGGTTCAGGACGACCCTCGCTGGGAGAGGCTACTGGCCGCCGGAAACGAAATGTTTAACGAAATCAAAAAGCTGGACACTACCAGAGCCTATTATAGCCACTCGGGCGCCTATACCGGCGATATTTACACAATGAACCTTTACCTAAATTTGATACCGCTCCAGGAACGCGAGGATTGGCTTAGCCAGTGGTCCAGGGACGGCGATATGCCTATCTCGATAGTCGAGTTTGGCACACCAGTGGACTGTTCCTTCCGGCGTGGACATCAGGGGTTTACAAGCAATATCACTAGCGAACCGCTACTGACCGAATGGGCCGCAATATATTTTGGCAACGACGCCTACTTCTCGGAGGAACCCAAGTACCGCCAGTACCTCCACGATCTTTTCAAAAGCGAGATGCTCTACAATAGCTCCGAGAACCAACTGGACGAGTATGCCAACGACCACAAAATCCAGCAGCTCTATCGTGTCAACACCACGCGCAGTTGGCGTACAGCTGGTCTGGGAGGCGGCCTGCGCACCTGGTCATGGATGCAAGACGCGCTCAAAGAGATCAACTACCCGACCCTGGCCTGGATTGCTGGAAAGCCGGAAGCTTATACCGCCAAGGACCACAACTTTAATTCTGGGCAGAAGGTCCAGAAACAGATTGTCCTGATTAACGATACACGCCAGCCACAGGATTTTACAGCCAGGTGGACCATCACCGTCAACGGCCAGGCTACGGACCAGGGCGAATTGCGCGGCACATTGGCGATTTCAGAGATTCGCAAACTGCCGATAGACATTATGATGCCCAAAGTGAAGACTGGTGGCAAGGCTGAAGGCCAGATTACGCTCAACGCCACAATTGGCGAAGCAACTCATGAAGACAGATTTGCGTTTCGTGTCTTTGGCAAGGTAAACCCGGCAAAGGGTGACATTACCATAGTGGATCCGGAGGGTTTGACCAGCAAGATGCTGAAGAACTTCGGCTATAACACTCACGCATGGGATGGCGGTGCTGCACCGTTGGTGGTTGTGGGCCGCAATGCCTTGAAGGAAAACCCGGCGACAGTAACCAGACTGGAGTCTTTTGTTCGGGAGGGCGGCCGTGCACTGATCTTTAGCCAGGACCCGGATTGGATGCAACAAGCACTAGGTTTGCGATTGTGCCCAAAAGTAACCAGAAATGTGTTTACGCTTCCAAATTCGCCGGTCACTCAGGGAATAGATGACGACGATCTGAAAAACTGGACGGGTGAAAGCACGCTAATTGAAGCTAACCCAAAATACAAGGGAGATTATCTCCGCGGTAATGAGGGGGAACAACCTTACGCCGGGTGGCACTGGGGCAACCGGGGCGGGATCAGCAGCGCACCAATTGAGAAGCCTCATCGCAGCGGTTGGACGCCGTTACTGGAGTGCGAGTTTGACCTTGCTTACACGCCGCTCATGGAGTTGAACTACGGCCAGGGACGGATGATCGTTTGCACGTTGGATCTGGAAGATCATGCAGCGTTGGATCCGGGGGCACGGCTAATAGCTGGGCGTATTATTGATTACGCGCTACACTCTCCCCTAGAACCCCGGGCCAGCAAGGTCATATATTTGGGCAGTGACAAAGGCGCGATATGGCTGGACAAGATTGGAGTTAGTTATGAGCGATCTGTTACCCTGGACAACAGTGCCGGGCTGACACTCATAGGTGCTGATGTGACCATTGATCAGGCCGCACTCAATGCCTACCTGGAGCAAGGTGGCAAGGCATTCTTCCTGCCGCATACACAAGGGGGCGGGCCGCTTGGTATAACCCTGAAACAGGCTGCGGAAGATTTTGCCGGCTCACGGTCAGTACCTGACTGGCCTGAAGCCAAAGGCCTCAGCGCGTCTGATCTGCGTTGGCGGTCCTACCTGGACACGTTACCGTATATATTGGGCGACGGTGCGGAGATAGGAGCAGATGGTCTGCTGGGTCGTAAAATAGTGAAGAAGGGTGTAGCAGTCTTCTGTCAGATAGATCCTGATGGTCTCAACGCTGATGAGAAAACCTACTTGCGCTACACACGCTGGCGGGCCACCCGTGCTGTAGCCCAGTTGCTGGCCAACCTGGGCGCCAGTTTTGAGGTGGACAGCATGTTTTTCCAGCCTCTCAAACCGGCGCTTAACCCGAATCGGATGTGGATCGCTCCGAGTGGCGACATGTCTGGAATTCAGGCCAGCCCGCGCATGCCGGATGACCTGCCCGTGCCGGCAAGCGCCAAAGTTGGCTATTATTGTCCCGATTATAGGACCGATTTCCACATGGGCGACAATCCTTACCGCTATTACAGGTTCTAATTAACCCAAGTTGCTAGTTAAAAAATAAGAGTGAGCATTAATTAAAAGGTAATTTTGAGTTACCACACTTAAAACACAATATCAATGCTCACAGGGGATAAAGTTATAGGTATTTATTGTATAGTCGATGATATTTTAAAAGGAATAGGTCACAAAGATGATTCTCGACGGAAGGTAAGTGACAGTGAGATAATAACAACTGCTATTATATCAGCACTATACTTCGGTGGTCATATGGACAATGCGAGAGGATTTATGAAGCTGACCGGATTTGTTCCTAAGATGTTGGATAAAAGTCGGTTTAACCGAAGGCTACATCATGTGGAAGAACTGATTTTATCGCTGTTCTGGCAATTAGGGCATTGTTTAAAAAGTATTGCAGGAGCATCGGAGTATGTGATCGATTCGTTTCCTGTGGCTGTATGCGATAATATACGGACCAGCCGGAGTAAATTGCTTAAAGGCAAACAATGGAGGGGCAGGCAAAGTAGTATGCGAAGATATTTTTATGGAGTAAAGGTGCAGGTATTGGTAAACGTGAGCGGTATTCCGGTTGAATTTGGATTTGTTCCCGGTTGCGAGAGCGATGTCCAGGCATTGAAAAAATTGCCTTTGGCCGTAGCGGCAGAAAGCAAAATCTATGGAGATGCTGCCTACACCGACTATCAGATTGAAGATCAAATAAAAGAAACAGATATGATTGAATTAATGATCCAGCGAAAGAGCAACTCCCAAAGAGCAGATCAGCCTTGGATCAGGTTCCTTAAAGAGCAAATGAGAAAAGGAATAGAAACATCCTTTAGTGAAATAAAGGCTCTGTTCCTCAGGACGATACATGCAGTGACCTTTAAAGGGTTTCTGATCAAACTGGTAATGTTTATTTTGGCTTTTACCCTTAATAAACTCATAGTATAACTAGCAACTTGAATTAATTAGGATATTTCAGCGCTGCCTGCCCCCGCAAGGCGTGCTATTGGCACTTCAATCTGAGTGTGAAATATTTAGCGTATTGAATAAATTGTATTGCAATTTACACGTTGTTCCACAGCATTAACAATGTGCTCGACATGCCTGTAAAAGTGTCCCGTTTGGAACAGGCTTCCATAGCCTTTCGTCCAAGCAATATTGTAGTATCCCTTCTTTGACATAGGCGAACAATGCACCATGTTCTCATAATGTTCAAACCTGTATTTTAGTGTCAGCAAAATATACTACACCATGATGACCGTTTTATCGGCGACCTGAGCATCAAAATCATTTGACTGGCATTTGCCCAATCCCAGCAACTACTTTGTCTCACAAAAAGAGGTTGAACTCAAAAGAGTTCAACCTCTTTTTTTTTTGTAAAAATGTGCGAAGGGCATCGCATTGTTTAAACTTTGTTTTCTTTCGCTTTGGCTGGTTGTCAGGTAATTGGTCAATCCTTAAAAAGTCAATTCAAAGTCAAATTCCAGGTTTAAGTTACCGGGTAGAGAACTTGCCGAAGTTTTAATTATCACCCGATTATTCATTGAGAGACCCAAAAACCAAAGCAATCCTGCCCGGAGCAAGTATCGAGCAACCCATTCGAACAAAAAATCGGGCAAAAGTTTAACTTTCCGCAGCCACCGGCGGAAGTTAAAGGCAGATGCCGCCAGTAGGGCATTGATTTCGTCCCCGGCAAAGTGTTTCAGATAGTTTCTTACCATCCGGTAATCGAACTTGGTGTGACCAAAGATGGGTTCGATGGCTGCCCTTCGTCGGAATCGGATTCGTGCCTGTCTCTTTTTGTACCCCGAATCGTTCTTATTCGGGGACGTCGGGGTGTAAATCAGCGTCCCATCCACGATTTTCCGCCCCCGGTATCCCCGGTCAACCGCGGCTTCTTTGGCCCTTATCCCGGTGATTCGCTCATGGAAGTCGAGCGTAAACAGGCGATGTTGCTGCCTCCAAGCCTGGATGAGATGGTTTCGGCCAATGATCCTGTCATGGTTGTGGACCGGGTGATCGACCAGATCGATATTCGTCCATTGATCAGTACTTATAAAGGAGGCGGCAGTTCGGGCTATCACCCCAAAATGTTGCTCAAAGTGATTGTTTATGCGTATTGGCGCAACATCTACCCGAGTCGTAAGATGGAAGAGTCGTTAAAGGAAAACATCTGCTTTATGTGGCTGAGCGGAATGAACATTCCTGACCATAATACCATCAACCGGTTTCGTGGTAAACGGCTGGAAGACAAACTGAAAGATGTGTTTACTTCAGTAGTTCTTTTACTGGCAGAAGAAGGGCTTTTGAGCATCAGGGAAGTTTATATTGATGGTACAAAGGTTGAAGCCAATGCCAACCGCTATACTTTTGTCTGGGGCAAATCCATCGCCACCCAAAAGCAGAAGATCAAAACCCAGTTGGAATCGCTGTGGTCGTACGCACAGAACATTTACCATACAGAACTTTCAGAGCCTGAAACACCTGACTTTACTGAAGTATCAGCAGAAAAAGTAGAAGAAACCATCCGGCAGATCAATCAGGTATTGAAAGACAAAGAGGTTGACCCGGAGGTAAAAAAAAAGCTTGATTACGGGGCCAAACACTGGCCTGAAAACTTACGCAAATACGAGCAGCAGCAAGAGATAATGGGGGGACGGAACAGTTTTTCCAGGACCGATCCTGATGCCACCTTCATGCGGACCAAAGAAGATCACATGAAAAACGGGCAGCTAAAACCGTGTTACAATTGGCAATTCTCGACCAACAATCAATTTGTTGTCAACTATACCGTTACCCAAACCACTACCGATACCACCACCCTCATTGAGCATCTGGAATCGCACAAAGATCAGTATGGCAGTTACCCCGAAACAGCAACAGCCGACTCGGGCTACAGATCGGAAGAAAACTACCAATTCATTGAAGAGAACCAAATAGAAGGATTTATCAAGTTCAATTATTTCCACAAAGAACAGACACGAAAGTTTAAAGACGATATTTTCCGAAGAGAGAATCATTACTACAACCCCGATCTGGATTGTTTCTATTGCCCCATGGGACAGAAGATGCAGAACATTGGCCAGGGCAAGCGTAAAACATCCACCGGATTTGAACAAACAGTAAGCCACTACCAGGCACAAAACTGTTAGGGTTGCCCATTGCGCTGGGGTTGTCATAAGGCCAAAGGCGAACGCATTATCGAAGTGAACCACAACCTGGAACGCCATAAACAAAAAGCCCGTGATCTGCTGCTCAGTACAGAAGGTATCGAACACCGCAAACGACGACCGGCAGATGTAGAGGCAACCTTTGGCAACATCAAACAAAATAAAGGATTCCGAAGATTTTCACTACGAAGCAAAATAAAAGTGGAGATCGAAACCGGCTTGATCGCTCTTGCACACAATTTATCCAAAATCAGGGCTTAAAAACCAGGGAAAGCCGCTTTTTTGTTCAATAAATACCAGAAACCGCCAGAAAAGCTCTTGTTCAAAATTCTGCAATACCGGAACACCTGAACAATCCCAGTCTCATGGATCAAAAAATCAGAAAAAACAAAAAAAGAAAGACCGTCCCAATTTCGTTTTGAGACGGCCTCCTTTAGTGAAATAAAAAGGACACTGAAAATGCCCCCAATTTCCCATTTGACCGATAGGTAGATCGTTTATAATTTGGCAATATAAAAATTTAGTATATCCATATGAAGCCCATTTGACAAAATCCCTTAGAAAAAATATCGATTGAAAAGAAAATAATCAAACCACGGAAGCTCAAAGCAGTTCTGGCAATGGATGAATTAAACCTGGTCATGACAAAGGATATCATTTCAATTTTCATCAATTTAGGTACAATAAAGGATATTCATTTTATTATAAACTTTAAAACCACCTCCTTTGGTGGTGGTCATGGATAAATAGCCTTAGCCCACATTGCAGCTATCCATCCATAACGAATTGACAATCTGCTTTTTGATTTTTCAAAATTTCGCCAGTGTGCCACACAGATTTTTTTCTGGGTAGTGGTATTTCATGATATTTTAGCTTGCTGCAA
>Ga0209124_10000251_pt1 | contig 36848 bp, 28 predicted proteins | sample BarGraIncu01122A_FD_184502 | JGI IMG/M metagenome (GOLD analysis project Ga0209124, IMG submission 184502) | Arctic peat soil microbial communities from Barrow, Alaska - Barrow Graham LP Incubations 011-22A (SPAdes) (version 2) | ecosystem: Environmental > Terrestrial > Soil > Wetlands > Peat...
CGCCCAAATCAATATAGAAGCCAACAGAATGACATTCCCCATTTTCTTGAGGTACTGTTGCCCTTTGTGCCACATGTGTAGACTGGTATTCCGTAATGTAGGAATACGATAAGGCGGCAATTCCATTACAAAAGGCACTTCTTTTTTGGCAAATACCACCCGTTTCATAATCAAAGCGGTGGTTACAGCCAACAGTATGCCAATGAGATAAATCGTAAACAGCACCAGTCCCTGATTCTGCGGAAAAATGGCTGAAATCAACAGCACATACACCGGTAAACGTGCGCTACACGACATAAAGGGCGTGATAATCATGGTCAGGATTCTGTCTTTCTTATTATCCAGCGTGCGGGTAGCCATGATAGCGGGCACATTACATCCAAAGCCCATCACCAACGGAATAAATGACTTGCCGTGTAAGCCGATTTTATGCATCAGTTTATCCATGATAAAGGATGCCCGCGCCATATACCCGGTATCTTCCATCAACGAGATAAAGAAGAACAGAATCATGATGTTCGGCAAAAAGATAATCACCCCTCCTACTCCACCAATAATACCATCCACCAGTAAATCGCGCAAAGCACCCAGCGACATTACATTTTGCAACCAATGTCCTAGTACTTGAACACCCGAATCTATCCATTCCATTGGGAATTTGCCTAATGTAAAGGTAGCCTGAAACATCAACCACATCAGAAACAAGAAAATTGGGAAACCCCATACTTTATGGGTCAACAAATCATCCAACTCCCGTTTCAGTTTGTACTTATCTTTCTTCGGTTCGCGATAGGTTTCCTTCAACGCTCCATCAATGAACCCGTATTTTGCATCGGTGATGATGGTTTCGGAACGTTCGCCGTATTCTTTCTCTAACTCCGAGATGGTGTTCTTGGTAAGTGTTTTGATTTGTTCAAAGTTGCCGTATTCCTTTAATTGTACCAGCGTTGTTTTATCTGTTTCCAACAGTTTTATTGCCACATATCTCGACGAAAGTTTATCGGTAATCTTTGGGTTCTTCCAAATTTCGTCTTGTATTTTCTTAATTGCCGTTTCGATAAACGGTCCGTAGTTGATATGAATATGGCGTACACTGGGGTCACGATCCTCGTACACTTCAATCAGTTTTTTGAAAAGTTCATCCACACCGATACCTTTGGAAGCCACGGTAGGAATAATGGGAATGCCAAGCATCTCACCCAGTGCATCATACTCGAACTTCACGCCCCGCTTTTCCAACTCATCATACATATTCAAGGCAATAACCACCTTTATATTCATATCAATAAGCTGCGTAGTAAGAAACAGATTACGTTTCAGGTTGGACGAGTCGACAACATTGATAACAATATCGGGCATTTTTTCCATGATGTGCGTTCTCACATACAATTCCTCCGGCGAGTATTCGGTAATGGAATACGTACCCGGCAGATCCACGATTTTGAACGTATAACCATCCTTCTTCAGCATGGCTTCTTTCGCATCCACCGTTACACCGCTATAATTCCCAACCCGCTCGTGCGATCCGGAAGCATAATTAAACAAGGTGGTTTTTCCGCAGTTAGGATTGCCAACCAAAGCCACATTTATCACTTTCCCTTTTTCGAGTGCTGAAACCTTCAAAGTATTTTCATCAATAGTGCCTTCGAATTTCACTTCCGATAAATGCTTCGCATCTTCAATAGAAACCACCTCTACCAACTCGGCTTCACTTCTTCGCAGCGAAACTTTATATCCCATAATTTCATATTCAACAGGATCTTGCAAAGGTGCATTCTTAATCACAATTACCTTCTCACCCTTCACAAAACCCATTTCGGTTATGCGTTTGCGAAAAGCTCCATGGCCAAGCACCTTTGTGATAATGGCCTCATCTCCAGTTTTAATATCCGAAAGATATGTATTGTTTGTTGTCATCTTGTATAATAATTTGACGAATTAAAGCACTCTAAAATTGCTAAGTAGCATTAAAAATTCACACCCAACCGTAGAAATCCGACCAGGGCATTCTTCAGTTTTGTTTCCGTTCCTGCCGGATTGATAACATACTGAATATCGGGGCGAAAGTATATATGTTTATTTAGTTCTAACCGATAGGTAAGCTCCAGCGTTGTTTCACTTCCCACGATGCTATGATCTATTCCGGCATACGCAATTGCAATCCCGAATTGATCGTCCGGTCGTGCGGCAATCAGCCCTTTGGCATTCAACCCCAGACTGTAATAGTGATTGTGATTATTCAAACTCTTTGGGCTCAACCCTATTTGCGAAAAAACAGCCCATTTATCACTCAACTGTTGATCACCTACAAAGTAAAAGCCTCTGTTCTTCTGCTCAACATCAATCGTATCATTGTGCTCATGAAAGTAAGCACCAAACTTATAATTTCCTTGTTTTCCAGCGATTAAACTTTTGTTTATCTGAAACTCTGTCACTGCCAGAAAGCCTTGATTTTTATTTAGTTTCCAGTGAATATTGTAAGGATTCACTTCAAAATCGTCGGGCGTACCATCAAAAACAGCACTTTCCCATAAAAAAGCATCCGAAATTCTCCAGCTAACATTTGCTCCCAACGCTGTCAGCGGAAAAATGGGTGAAGATATATTATCAGCAATGCTCGAGTGAATACCAAACGAACTATTTGTAAATAAGCCACCGTATTCACTTGTGGCAAAATCTGCATTCAAGTCCTGCAAACCCAGGGTAATATCAACTTTACCTAAACTTTGTTTGTACCAAAGTTCGTAGAGAAAAGTCAGATTACCCGCTTCGATATTCGAAACTCCCTGAAAATCGCCAACTAATTTGGCCGAAGGTTGGCCTCCATGGGTATTTCCCACATTGGCAAATAACTGTCCCCCTTTCCACAATCCGGCTGCTTCGGTATCGAAACCCGCCCTTATATTCAGTAACCCGAGATAAGTTGTCCCCTTTTTTATACCGCCATCGAAATTACTAACCACATCACCAACATACGAAAAGCTAGCTATAAATGGCGATACTTTTTTTGAACTATCTACCTGTGCCTGTAATGACATCGAACTAATCAGCGCACCTGAAACCAGAAATTTATACCTTACTTTCATTAGAAACATTTTTATTGTTTGATAACGATACAAAAGTACTATCATAGAATCAACCAATATATCCCCATTAATGCTGATAATGCTCGTTAGAGCTAACTACTAATAGGTATTAAAGTATTTTCAATCCGGGTTATGAAACCAACAACCAATTTACAAAAGCATATTCTTTTTAATCTCTTCGAGTTCAATTAACTTATTTACAATGGCATATATCGTAAGCCCGGCAGTACTATGAATTTCCAGCTTTCGGGCAATATTTCGTCGGTGCGAAATAACTGTATGGGTAGACAGAAAAAGTTCCTGAGCAATTTCCTTATTCGTAAGTCCTTTCACCACACAAACAACTATCTCTTTCTCGCGAATACTCAGCGAGTTGTTCTCTTCAACCGTATCGTTAGTAGTCGATTCAACCAATTTTTCCAACTTGGCTTGCAATTGCTCCACACTATCGTAGATACTAATACTATCATCATAGTTGCGCAGCAAAGCCGCATCTACGCTCGAGTGCAACAATGCCAAACAACTTAATTTAGGATTTGCAGTTTCTTCTTTTAGCTTGGCAACATCAAAATGTCCCCAAAAAGTAGGATTGATAATTAAAATATCAGGTTTATTGATGCGTAGATAGTTGACAAGTAAATCGATGGAAACGATTTCGAAGGGCTGAATACGAAATTCGGGAATACGCTTTAATGCCACAGTGAGTCCGCTTCGGATAATGACCGAAGGCTCTGCAATAGCTATTTTAAGCAGTTCCTTGTTCATCGTGTAGCTAGTTTTTTCTCTATGGCCTCTATAGCCGGTGCAAACAGATAATCTTCCACCTTATTGTGTGAAGCAATATCAATTTCGCACGACAAAATATCGAACAAAACATCCGTAAGTAAATGATTGCTACCATTATCTGGATAATACTTTATAATTATATTTTTCAGTTCCTCCAGTTTCGAATCAATCTCATTGTGCCGGTGCTGAAAAATTGAAATGCTATATTTTGCATCTCTCTTTCCCTCAACCAGTTTTAAAGCATATTTAAATACAATATCATTTTCGTATTGCATGTGCTTCTGAACTTCTAATACATATTCATCAAAAAATTTAGTGAAGATAAGTCCGTAAGGCAAGTTCTGATTGGGCTGATTCACAGCTTCGAGCAATTTAATGCGGATGGAGGGTAATTTAAAATTGAGGAAGTAGTTGTGTGCGCTTTTCAGGTAATCAATAACGGTTTCAATGGAGATATCATCGGTATCATTCTCTATTTCAAAATTATCTTCCGAAATAAAATTGACTACTGCCAAAAAAGTATTGCAGTGAATTCCTGCAGATTGGCAAACTTCGCTTATTGTTTTATCGCCGAAACCCAGTGGTATTCCAAACCGACTTATCACAAGTAGCAGCGAGTGATCACTGATAATCAGATCACTCATTTTCACATTTGCCGAAAATTTATGTTTCCTTTGCATACCCTTTTTGTTTGTCGATAAATAATGTTCGATAACGCTGCTTTTGCGGTAAAAAGAATGGATATTAGCTACTAACTCCCCGTTTTTTGAATTTTGCCACAAAGATACTTATTTATAATGATTCTAAAGACTGAAAGTTCATAAATATTTAAATAATGACGGGTAAAAATCAAAAAAAATAGCAACAAAACGCCATTTAAAAAAGAATGGCTAACTTTGCACCTCAAAACAAGATTAAAATTTCTCGTAAAATGCGTTGTCACAACCTAAAAAAGATTGCCTTCATTTTGCTTTCCGTTACACTGTGTGCACCTTTTGCATACGCGCAAAAAGAACTAAAGTTCATTGATAAACCGGTATGCACAGGCAAAAGAACAGTAGAAAACAGAGACATCACTGCTATTATTGTGCATTCCACCTACAACAGTGACGGCGGCGAAAAATATGATATAGACCTTATCATTAAACAGTTTTCGCGTTATAGAGTAAGTTCACATTATGTAATTGGACGCGATGGTGTCATCTATCGACTGGTAAAAGAAAAAGATGTGGCTTTTCATGCAGGCAAGAGCCAGTTACCGAATGGACAAACCGGTCTGAATTCACGATCGATAGGTATTGAACTAATGACATCAAAAGAGGAAGCACCTAGCGAACAGCAAATTAAGTCGTTAACTATTCTTATAAATGACATCAAAAAGCGATACAAAATTGAATACATTCTCCGTCACAGCGACATAGCCCCAAATCGCAAAACAGACCCATGGAATATGGATTGGGACGGATTTCTGCAGGGAATAAAGTAGTTAGATAGTTATGAGTTACGAGCCTGTCTACAGCACTTATTTGAATGATATCTAAAATTAAAAAAAGACTATCAATGATTTACAACAATCAGTGATAGTCTTTTTTATTTTGAAGAAATTACAAACTTTCTAGTTTGCAGATTCAAACTGTTCTAAGAACCGAACATCGTTTTCGGAGAACAAACGTAAATCTTTCACCTGGTATTTCAGGTTAGTGATACGCTCCACTCCCATTCCAAAGGCATAACCCGAATAGACTTTTGAATCAATGCCGCAGTTTTCCAGCACATTAGGATCAACCATGCCGCAACCAAGGATTTCAACCCAACCGGTATGCTTGCAGAACGGACAACCTTTACCACCACACAAGTTACACGAAATATCCATCTCAGCACTTGGCTCGGTAAATGGGAAATACGATGGGCGCAAGCGAATTTCAGTTTCGGCTCCAAACATTTCTTTTGCGAAATACATCAAGGCTTGTTTCAAATCGGCAAATGATACATCTTTATCAATATACAACCCTTCCACCTGATGGAAAAAGCAGTGTGCGCGATACGAAATAGCTTCGTTGCGATAAACACGCCCCGGGAATAATTTGCGAATCGGTGGTTTTTGCTGCGTCATAATGTGCGACTGTACCGACGAAGTGTGCGTACGTAAAAGCACATCAGGATTTTGCTCGATAAAGAAGGTATCCTGCATATCACGTGCCGGATGTTCCGGAGCAAAGTTTAAAGCACCAAACACATGCCAGTCGTCCTCAATTTCCGGTCCTTCGGCAATTGTAAAACCAATACGCGAAAAAATTTCAATAATTTCGTGTTTTACCAACGAAAGAGGATGACGTGTTCCCAATTTAATGGGATCGGCAGTACGTGTCAAATCTGTTTTTTGATCAGAAGTTGAAGACCCAGCAAAAGACTCTTTTAATTCATTAAATTTGTCCTGAGCGGCATTTTTGAGTTCATTCAGCAGTTGACCAACTTCGCGTTTGTCCTCGTTGGCAACATTTCTAAAATCGTTGAAAAGTGCCGACACTTCGCCTTTTTTACTCAAATACTTAATACGAAGTGCTTCCAATTCATCCTGATTAGATGCAATTACTTGGTTCACTTCTTCCAACAACTGATTTATTCTATTTTTCATTTCTATATTTTGAGAAAGGGTGCATTCAGAACAAATTTTCTGTTATACAGCCATTTAAATATTGGTTTACAGACTGGCTTATCAGCCTATTTGACTACAAAAGTAATCAATTTTCCACAAAGTTGAGTCGTGTTTAAAAAAATATGAGTTCAATTCCTTTTTTGTCTGAATTTTAGCTTATATTTGTCAAACGCAAAAAAAAATGGGTATGCAGATTAAAAATATACTTCAATTTTTGAACGAATTGAAAATCAACAACAACCGAGAATGGTTTGCAGAAAACAAAGGCTGGTATGATAAAGTACGATTGGAATTTGAGCAAATAAGCAAGGATTTAATTGTAGAAATTTCCAAATTTGATGACGAAATAAAGCACGTAGAAGTTAAGGATTGCATTTTCAGAATATACCGTGACACCCGCTTTTCGCACGATAAAACTCCATACAAAACCCATTTTGGGGTATATATAGCCACTCAGGGCGGACGTAAAAGTCAGCGTGCCGGTTATTACCTTCATATCGACCCGGCTGAGTGTTTTGTAGGCGCCGGAGTCTGGTGTCCTGAATCCATCTTGCTGAAAGCGCTTCGCCAAAGCGTTTATGACAATATCGAAGAACTGAATGCTATTCGATCAGAAAGCAATTTTGCAAAACACTTCACCACCTTTTTTGAAGAAGACAAGCTTAAAACCGTCCCGAAAGGGTTTCCGAAAGATTTTCCGGAAGCCGAACTACTGAAGCTAAAGCACTATTTAGTTGAATATAAACTGGATGATTTAATTGAAGAAGAACAATTTGTTCTGAAAGTAGCAGAGGTTCTGAAATATGTTTATCCATTTAATCAGTTTCTGAATTACACGGTAGACGAAGTAATGGGATATTAATAACGACAAAACAACTTATATCAACCAAATATTTCACGCAAAATGATTTTAGACATTTTAGAAAACAGCGGATTGTACGAATCAATCCACCCTCGCTTTAAAAAAGCATTCGACTATTTGAAAAATACTGACTTAGTAGCTCTTCCGTTTGGAAAAATAGAACTCGAAGGCGCAAGTCTGGTTGTCAATGTTGTTGAAATTACAGGAAAGGCAGCCGATGCTGCAAAAATGGAAACGCACAACAAGTTTATCGACATTCAGGTGCCAATTGGCAAGACAGAAACAATGGGTTGGATCTCGGGCAGTAAACTGACCGAAGCTACCGAAGCCTATAACGCCGACAAAGATGTGAGCTTTTTTGCTAACAAAGCATCCAACTTCATTGCCGTTCAACCATTTGAATTTGCAGTATTTTTCCCGAAGGATGGACATCAACCAGGTATTGCGGAAGGGATATACAAAAAGATTATTGTGAAAGTATTGGTATAGCCATTCGTTCTGAGTATCTTTTTGCTACAATTTGAACGGCAGTTGTTCAAATTGGACAACTGCCATTTCAAATTCAACTAACTCACGAACTCCCGTATTTAATTAAATAAAACACGCACATGAAAGATCTAACCATACTTAAATCCGATCCGTGGTTGGCACCCTATGCCAATGCCATTAATGGACGTTACGAATATTTTGAAAGTATTGAGAAGAAATTAGTTGTAGATGGTCAAACGCTTTCTGATTTTGCATCCGGCTACCTGTACTTTGGCTTGCATCGTCTTACCGACGGATGGGTTTTTAGAGAATGGGCACCGAATGCGACCGCTATATTTTTGATTGGAGATTTCAACAATTGGCAGCGACGCCCTGATTATCAATTAAAAAAACTTCAAAACGGTATATGGGAAATACGCCTGCCCGATTTTGCCATGGCTCATTCGCAACTTTACAAATTGCTGATTGAATGGGAAGGTGGAAGTGGCGAACGTATTCCGGCATGGGCACGCAGAGTAGTACAAGATGACACTACAAAGATTTTTAGCGCTCAGGTTTGGAATACTTTCCAGCCGTACGTATTTAAAAACACCAATTTCAAGCCTAAAACCGAACCACTTTTGATTTACGAATGCCACATTGGTATGTCGAGTTCCGAAGAAAAAGTATCTAATTACGATGAATTCAGAACTACAGTTTTACCACGAATTGCAGCTGATGGTTACAACTGTATTCAAATAATGGCTATTCAGGAGCATCCTTACTATGGCTCGTTTGGCTATCATGTTTCCAGCTTTTTTGCAGCATCCTCGCGCTTTGGAACGCCCGAAGAACTGAAACATTTAATTGACGAAGCGCATGGCATGGGCATTTCCGTTATCATGGATATTGTTCATTCACACGCCGTTAAAAACGAAGTGGAAGGCTTAGGCCGCTTTGATGGTACTCCTTATCAGTATTTCCATGGTGGATCGCGCCGCGAACATCCGGCTTGGGATTCGCTTTGCTTTGATTATGCCAAACCGTCGGTACTTCACTTCTTACTTTCCAACTGTAAATTCTGGCTGGAAGAATATAAATTCGATGGATTCAGATTTGATGGTGTAACATCTATGCTCTACCGTAGTCACGGATTGGGCGAAGATTTCAACGGATATGAGTCATATTACAACATGAATCAGGATGGAGATGCGATTTGCTATCTTACGCTGGCTAATAAATTGATACACGAAGTAAATCCAAACGCGATAACTGTTGCCGAAGAGGTTAGTGGAATGCCGGGACTAGCGACGAAAGTAAATGAAGGAGGTTTGGGATTCGATTATCGAATGGCAATGGGAATTCCCGATTTCTGGATCAAGCTCATAAAAGAAGTAAAAGACGAAGACTGGAAAGTAGGTCACATACTTTGGGAATTGACCAACAGACGTGCCGATGAAAAAACAATTAATTATGCCGAAAGTCACGATCAAGCCTTAGTCGGGGATAAAACCATAATTTTCAGACTTATAGACGCAGACATGTATTGGCACATGCAACGCAATGACAGCACCTTACTGGTAGACAGAGGCGTAGCACTACACAAAATGACACGTTTGATTACCGCAACAACTATTAATGGCGGTTATCTGAACTTCATGGGTAATGAATTCGGACACCCTGAGTGGATTGATTTCCCTCGCGAAGGAAACGGCTGGTCGCATAAATATGCCCGTCGTCAATGGGATTTGGTTGATAATGAAAGCTATTTGTACAACGCATTGGGTTTATTTGACAATGCAATGATAGCGTTGATTAATTCAGTTCCAAAATTCAACACAACTTCCATTCAACAACTGTGGGATAAAGAAGACGATCAGGTAGTTGCATACCAACGTGGCGATTTGATTTTTGTTTTCAATTTCAATGGCACCAAGTCGTTTACCGATTATGGAATACTTGCTGATAAAGGGGCGTATAAAATCATTTTAAATACTGATGAGACTAGATTTGGAGGCTTCAATCTGATTGATGAGACCATAACTCATTTGACCTCAAAAACTCCAAAGGAGCCGTCAGGAAAAGAATGGTTGAAAATATATATTCCTGCACGTACAGCATTTGTATTGAAGAAACAATAAAGCACAAAACATAGTTCATATTTAAAAAGCCGTCCATCTGATAACAGTTGGACGGCTTTTGTTTCTTCATCAAACAGAGAAAATCCTAGTCGATTTTTATCAATCTGACATAATCCAGCATGGCCTGATTTATTTCGATATTCATATTTTCGTTTTCGGGCATAAATGCTAGTTTCAACGTATGCTTACCGGCTTTTAATCGAACTTGTACAGCATTGCTAAATCCCCAAATGGACCATTCGTTGGTTCCGCGATGTGGAAAGACCTGAGCTCCTAAGCGGTTATTATCAACAAAAAGTGTTCGAATAGCACACTTATTCTCTGTATTTATCGGGCCGTTACCATTGGCATAACGCCAGTCAATAGCGTACAATCCATCAGTCGCCACTTCAATATCGAAGCTAATCACTCGATTAGCACTTTTACTTATTTCCACAAAACCTGCTCCTGAAAAATTCCTGTAAGGCAATGAAGACGCAGATAAAACCGTCTCAATTTCCATCATTTGGATATCAGCTGGAGGATAAATCTGAACTGGTTCGCTGGCAAATGAACTTAAACCATTTTTCGCTATTGCTACTACCTGAAATTCACCTTCTTCTGCAGCTGAAATATCAACCGAAGTAGCTGAAGTCATTTTCCAACTCTTCCCATTTTTCAGAACTTGATAATCACTCACTCCGTCGATTGGCGACCAGGTGAGTTTTCCATCCTCAAACGTTACTATTGGCATTAGCGGTGTAAACTCATTCTTCACTAAATGAATCGATTGATTTTCAAATTCACTATTAGCCAACACAATTTTCACTTTATGCTTTCCAGTTAGCGTGGCAGGAACGATGGGTTGCTTTTGAACTTTACCATCTAAACTAAAGGTAGCTATCCTATTACCAAAGCCCTTTAGTTCGATATCCAACACAGCTTTGCGGTACTTTAAATTGTCCAGTTTTCGGTGGACGTTCATTACTTTCGGTACAAAGGGTTGAAATTTTAGATTATTTTCTTCGAACCGAATGCCAAAAAGGACTTTGTGGATGATGCTGATATTACCTGACAAACTCCATAGCATATTGCTCGAATTGATTTCTGTCCCGGCAAAATCGCCATTGTCGGCAACAAAGTTTTCCTTATTCGTAAGGAACATAGCTACAGCCCGATAAATAGATGCAATGCTGTGCACAACACTTTTTTCGTTGCCGGTTTTTGCACCTGCCCACATCCAATAAGTCTGCACAAAAGGCCACACAGCATTGTTGTGGTAAGGAGGGATATCACCTATCTGTGGATAAATACATGGAATGCCGTAGTCGACCACCGGAGTATGCTCAACAACCTGTTTCTGACGAGCCGGATCGGCAATGTCAAACACAACCGTCAAAGCTTCGCCCAATGCTTCGGAACGAGTTGACAGAATTTCATAGTTTCTTCCGTAAAGATATTGACCGTAATAATTCTTTTCCGAAATCCAGAAATGGGAATTAATGGAAGATTTTATTCTTTCAGCAATTTCATGATATTTTTGTCCAGACAGTTTATCATTCATCAATTCAGCCATACGTCCGGCCACCGTCAAAGCGCGATAATGTACTGCATTTGTTCCGAGGTTCTTACTTGAATAAATATCGGCAGGTTGCATCCAGCGCGGATAAGTTTGCTCGCGCCAGTCGAGAAATGAAGATTCGCCCTTTACTAGACCCGTTTTAGTATCATGATCCACCATGATGTCATCTTCAATGGAGTTTTTGATAACAGGGTACACTTTCTTCAACCAATCTTTATCTCCGGTAACTTTGTATATCTCCCAGGCAGCTACTGCCCAAATCATACGATCCGTCGAAGCCGGCCACGCACCACCGGTCCCGGTATCCTGAATAATGCGTCCATTGCCATTTACCTTGCGCATCAGGCTATTTTGAGATACTTTCGGCTGCATGTATGCCATAGAAAGAATAATGCTATAGCTGACGTCGCGCGTCCACACACCCGGCCATTCGATACCTGTACGTAACGTGCTGTCCTTTTCAATGGCTTTCTCCATTTCTTCCACCGACATATTGTAGATGGCATTTTCCAATAAATTTGGCGTATTCAGTTGTGGAAATGCAGAGATGTCTTTGGTAAGCTTCCAGCTTTTAGCAGTACCGTGAGCTTCCGTTTTAGGACTTTGATAATCGGACTGGATTTCAGAGGACGATAAAGCAGTGGCCGTAAACTTTCCTTGTACAACACGCGTATCAGAGACACTGAATGCGTTGGATTGATAGATCGTATGGTTGGTTTGAGCCAGTAAAGCAGTGTTCATACTGCAACAAAACCCTAAAAATACAAATATTTTATATTTCATCTGAATTAGATATTAGGTGATTTTTATATAGACATCTCAAATTTACAGAATTATTTTGTTCATTAGTTATGTTTGCGACCAAAAAAAGGGAACAGCATATACTATTCCCTTTCTAATTACGCATTAGCTAAACAACAAAAATCATTTTTTCTTTTGATATTTCCATTTCAAACTAATGGCAGTATTATTGAGATCAAAAGCAACACTTTGTGTCTTTTTATTCTCCGAAATTTTTAGATCATTAGCTCCATTTCGAACTGAACTGATAGCATCGAATCCATGCAGCATCAAACATACTTTTTTGAATCGTCCTGCAAAATCACCTTTTTTATCCGACAAAGCCAGTTCGTTTTTAGTTGGATCGAAACTAATTGTCCGTTCGTACGATGCGCCGTTTTCATAATTATATGTCGTACCATCATCTTCGTAGTAAAGCATTTTAGTAGCTTTTGAACCGGAAAAAACATGTAGTTTCAAAGTATCTCCAGCGCTCTCGGTGGTATTCTGAACAGTATTTTGCATAGGAATAATTGCTCCTTCTGCAGCAAAAACAGGTAAATCGTTTAGCGGCGAAGTTACGTGATAATCTTTACCTCCTTCAAAAACTTCATCGTTGGAAAATCGATACCAACGACCCTTGGGCAAATATACACGAGTATAGTTGTCGGTACTGCGGGCTGGGCAAACAAGTAATCCATCGCCAAACATATATTGGTTTTCGAAGTCGCGATTGTAAACATTATCGTCATTCGTATAATCAATAGCCAATGTGCGTACAATCGGTAATCCGGTTCGCGAAGCTAACAATGCGTTAGAGTAAATGTACGGCATTAGTTGATAACGTAAATTCAGATAATTGCGCACAATATCCTGATAATCTTTAGGTAGAACCCAAGGTTCGCGATAGTTTAAATCTACTGCACTATGATTGCGATAAAAAGGCGTAAATGCACCCAGCGACATCCAGCGAACCATAAGTTCTTTAGTTGGCTCACCCATAAATCCACCAACATCGGGACCTGCGAATGAGAAACCGGCAAGTCCAAGATTAGCTACTAATTTAGCACTAAGCAACATGTGGTCATCCGAAGCAAAATTATCACCGGTCCAAATGGTTGAATAACGCTGTCCACCGGAGAATGTGGCTCTGGTAATTGTCAAAGGTCGACGACCGTTCATCAATTTCTTTGTTCCTTCGTAAGTAGAACGCACCATCTGCATTCCAAAAATATTATGTCCTTCTTTGATAGTTGTTTTATTTCCTTCGAAACCAAATTCAACCATATCAGGAATTTTTTGCCCCCAGGTAGCTGGTTCGTTCATGTCATTCCAAAAACCCTCCACTCCTTTACTCGTAAGTGCCGAGAATTTTTCACCCCACCAGGCACGAACTTCCGGACGTGTAAAATCGGGAAAATGTGACCGCCCTGGCCATACTTTTCCAACATAAGGTTGTCCGTTAGGATACGAAAGGAAATACTTATTCTTGATTCCTTCGTCGTAGGCCGAGTAACCTTTTTCTACTTTTAAACCAGGATCCACAATCACAGCTAGGTGAAAGTTCATCCCTTTTAATGTGTTTATCGTTTTTTCGGGTTGAGGGTAATACTCCGGATTCCATGTAAATACTTTATAATTATCCATGTAGTGAATATCCAGATAAAGCACATCGCAAGGGAACTTTTTATCACGGAATGTTTGCGCCACACTCAACAATTCTTTATCGGGATAATACGTGTAACGACATTGTTGATAGCCAAGACTCCATAGCGGTGGCAATTTAGGACGACCGGTCAGCCATGTGTATTCTTCTATCACATTACGAACCGAATCGCCGGCAAAGAAATAATAATCCATTTCGCCACCCACTGCACCAAAATGAGACATTTCATCATCTGTTGAAGCGCCAAAACTAAAAGTACTTTTGTAGGAGTTATCGAAGAAAATTCCATAGGCTATTCCATCGTGAATTCCCATGTAAAAAGGTATTGTGGAATAAAGCGGATCTTTGTCGAGACTATAAGCAGGAACATCTGAGTTCCAGTTTTCGTAAGCCATGCTTCGTTTATTCAACGGTCCGGTTTTTTCACCCAAACCGATAAATTTTTCTTTCTCAAACATTTGTTTGTAGCAGGTAACATCGCTACCAAGCCATGTCATACCAAATCTTGGGTCGTCAGCATTAATCAATTTTCCTTCGAGCGTGTAAAAACTAACACGTATAGGAGTTTTGGTTATCTCAATTTTCAATGCCGCTGTCTTCAACACAAGTTTAGAACCTTCGTCAACGACACTTGTAAATTTACCTTCAGCTTGTTTATCGACTGCATACGAAAAAGCGCGTAACGGTTTTTCTTTGTAAGCTCTTACACGAATAATATCATCTCTGAAGGCAGTAATCTGAACAAAAGCATTATTAGCTTCAATTGAAATCAGATCATTCTCCTGTTTAAATGTTTTTAAATCGCCTATTGATACAGAAGTTTGTGACCAAACAGACAATGGCAACAACATTAAACAAACTAGTGGAATCAGTAATCTTTTCATGAATTAATTTATTATTTTAAATAGAAAGTAAAATAAACATATACAACAAATCAGACGAATAGCCTCAAAACAATGAATTTGGTGTTCATTAAAACCACAAGCAAGTTGCTATGAACTTTTAATTTGAATACAAAACTAATCAAATTTCATCTAAACAGACAGAGTCCTGGTTGTGGTTTGGGTTATTACCAGCGCAAACGTTTGCTGTGCATATCTGTTTAGCTTTAAAAACAACAAATCAACATCTCTCCTATTCACAACGATAATACGGAAATAGTATTACGGTCAAACAAAGAGAGCGAAAAAACAAAAAGAGCAAATTCAATCCTAAAATTAAATTTGCTCTTTTTATAAACAGTGTAGTTCTATCTCTGAAACTGATTACTATTTGTCATCTGGTTCTTAGTCGTCACCTGATTCTTGTTTGTCACCGGAGTTTTAGTATCTTTCTTCACCCTCTTTGGATCATCTTTCAACAATTCAACAGGTTTTTGCTTTAATAGCGGCACAACGTTGTAATCCCATGTTTCCTCAAATTCCCAATTGGCTTTGAGCGTAAATTTATGAGGATAATAATACACCTCTTCGGGGTGGCGTTTCGTCGATAAATCGCCGGTGTCCCAAACTCCATTCCCATTGGTATCTATGAACATGCGAAGATAATAATCGCCCGGACGTAAATACTCGAAAACAGTACCTTTCTCAGAAGCATGCTTAGTGCCCAACACCACATCCTTCGGATCGAGTACTTGCATCACTACCTTGGGATTGAACGCAGCTAACTGTATTTTCAGACTTGAATACTCATCCAATGATCTGATTTTAAAGTCACCAACGTACTTATTGCTAACCCTTTTATATATACTTTTGAAAGCAGCCGAATCAATTTCGATTTTATATGCTGTTTCGGCAGTCCATGTATGTTCTATGCTATAACACATTTTAGTTGAGTCCAACTGTTTCCATTTAAACGGTATGGTTTTAAATACCGTATCTACTTTTTCGTTCAACTTTATCTTTGAAATATCGACACTGTCCATCGGAGCCTCGAAACGAAGAATAATTGGATTATATATTTCGAATGCTCCGGCTACATTGTTTGAAAATTTGTAGGGTTCCACTTTAGTACTCACCACCTTCTTCGGTATTTTGGCTCTCGGGTTCACTTTCCCCTTTCGCATCGCCACGTTGATAGTGTCGGTTATGGGTACAAGCTTAAACAGCGAATCGGTTTTCAGATAGGTCATCGACATTTTCAGGGTATCCACATTCCAAACAGTAGAATCGGTTAGCCAATAGGTCAAACTATCCTTGGTTGCGTTTTTTTGCAACAAGTATTTGTTATCCCACTTAAAATTAAGCGGAGTCAGTTTTGGTAATTCGGCAGCAGGAGCATTGAAGAACAGATTGAAAACAAAAGGTTCCTTGCGTTCGAACTTCACAAAGTACTGACGTTTTTTATTTTCTTTGAAAAAACGCAATGCCAGGTCATCAGGCAAAAAGCGCGTACCCATGTATTTATGAACGCTATCCACCGTAATCGAATCTTTCCAGATAGTATCACGCATTTCTTCCCTGCGGGAAGTCGGAACGACAAGCGAATCGTGCATTGCCAGTCCTTCGCCCGGTTGATAAAAGAAATCGTGATTCACGTCATCCAAAGCATACACTTTGAATTTGCCTTTTTTCATGTTACTGATAGAGAAATGGCCATATTCATCGGTTTTACCAATGCGGATAAACGGTATTTTGAAAAATGCAGAATCACTATTTGTATCAGCATAAATACCGACAGAAATACCTGCCATTGGACTCAAATCCTGAGCATTAATAACTGTTCCGGAGATTTTCATGGTATCAATCTGTCCGCCGGTAGAAAATGCAAAAACGTAATTTTTAAGGGGATTCTTCTCGTTATTATCTACAATAGCACTCCCAAAATCAATACTATAGGTAGTGCTATCGGCAAGATCCTGATTAAAAGTCACCGAAACTTGTCTGCCGTACGATTTCACATCGGGTGGAGTTTGTTGAGGTGGCGAGATAATCACATTGTCGGAAGGTTTCTCGATATTTACAATTTCGTCAAAATCAATCTGAATCTGTTTCTTTTTAAAGTACAGCGAGCCGTTGGCCGGGAATGATTTCACAACCTTTGGAGGTGTAATGTCCTTCGGACCACCTGTTGGACCCTGCGACATATTGGCACAAGCGTTTACAAGTAAAATGAGTCCTACCGCAACTAAAAAAAGGTATATTTTTGTTATCTGTTTCATTCTAAATTTTAATTTTACTTTGCATATCGGCTTTCAACTAGTAAGCACCTTATGCCCTATCCTGCAACGCAAGCATTTTTTATCGTCACAATACTGCTTCTTTAATTGCAACAGTGCCTGTGAGTCGTAAGCTGATGAGGAGTTGATTCCCAACTTTTGCCAGGCCGTAATAATAGCATTTCGCTCTGACGGGAGTTGTTCCAACAGTAGTAATGCTTTATCTTTTAGTGCCTCGTTATTTTTCTGTTGCGCATAACAAAAAAGAAAAGGAACCACCGTGTTTATCAAAATTATATTTATCGATTGAGCGCCCAGTTTTTTATCGCGCTCAGGACTTTCATGACTAAACAAATAGTGTCGTTTCCAATAGTCCGACGGTTCGCATACAAATATCGACCGCAGGTATTCCATCTCCGGTTTGTCGACTATTTTTGAAAATAATTTGGACGACAAATGGATCAATGATGCAAACTGCGCAATGCGAACATGCGGAAAATTATCGGGTCGTAAGCGCAGTAATTTCCATTGCGAGGCATTCATTGGTTGCAAACCGAACTTCGCTTTCATGAAACTGTATTCCTGTTTCAACCGTGCAGAGTATTCATCCGTTGCTTCGTCGGTCAATAGACCTGCTTGTCCGAAAAGCACTGCTTCTAACTGTAGCAATTGATCTTTGTGCTTACCCAATACCGATAGTGGTACCGATTTGGCTAAACTCTCGAATGCTTGGCTGTTTGTTCCAAATCCAAAATTGCGCGCCAAAGTAATGTAAAAAGCTTCTTCCCAGTGCTGATTGCTCTCAGTCAGCAAAGTGGTAATGGCTTGCATTTTCTGTTCTAACCGTTCGGTTAGCAAAGCGTTTTTCCAACTTTGAACAACGATACTAGGAACAGTCGAAATTTTATCCTCGCACGGTATCCACTTCTGTTCAGTAATCAACCTGTCGTAATTATGTGCAATATGAGTTGGATATACCAACACTAATTGTGGTATCTTAGCTCCATCCATCCGAAAAATTTCACCATCAATCTCTGACACCACGTGCAAAATCACACTGTCGTAAGCCTTGTCGGTATGGTGACTGTGTTTATTCCAATCGGTAGAGCGTGAATGTATCTCTACGTTGCCGGCCCAAAGTGTTTCGCCGATTCTAATCTTAGCATTAAAAAAATCGGGACCTGCATCCGTATTATGCTTACCCACATCAATCACATCTACCGGCTCACCTTCGGTTGTAACCAGGTGCTGAGCAGTAAAAAGCTTATGCTGCCAAACGTAATGTAAAATGGATTCCCTCATAGCAGTTATCAGTGAACAGTTATCAGCAAGTAGTTATCAGCAAGTAGCTATTGTTAATAATAATTCATCATTAATTATTAATCCAATACTCCAAAGGTATAACCCTTATTTTTCCAGTACTCGATAGCCAATGGCAACACGGCAAGTACGTTTTCTTTAGCTTTTATCGAGTCGTGAAAAACAACAATAGAACCATTGCGCGAGTAGCGTTTGATGGTTCGCATAATGGTTTCGGGCGACAGGTTCCTGTTATAATCGTGGGTAATAACATCCCACATAATAATTTTGTATTTGGTTTTCAGTTCATTGATTTGACGCCTTGTAATCCGTCCATAAGGCGGACGAAACAACTTACTATCAATCAACCCTGCCGCTTTATCGATATTGTCATAATACTCCTCATCCGAAATAGAAAACCCTTTCAAATGATTAAAAGTATGATTGCCAACTTCGTGACCTCTGTCCATCACCTGAGCAAAGGTTTCGGGGTGCTTTTGCACATTATCACCAACACAGAAAAAGGTTGCTTTTACCTTATGTTCGTCGAGCATATTAAGCACTAGTGACGTCACTTCCGGCACAGGTCCATCGTCAAAAGTAAGATAAATTACTTTTGACGATGGGTCTTTGCGCCAAATTACTTTTCCCCACAAAGGGCGGAGAAGTCTTGGAAACTGTACATTCATTTACAACTGAAGTATTTTTGCGTACTGCATGTATTTAGGCATAAATTTATTCAAAATCACATTTTGTTTTGCCTCTTGCGAGATACGTAGCACTTGTTGCAATACAGCCATATTATGACCGATACGATTGTTTACACTATTACGATTGATAGTGCTTAAGCTCAAATACCAGTCAAGGTTTTCGATACAATCTTTCGCAACAGCAGCCATAATTTCATTTCCTTTTACAGGTTTATGAAGTTTGTAATAATAATCGGCCAGTTGAGTTGAAATATAGTCATGACGAACTGTAGCACCGGGGATTTCTTTGTCGCACAAATCCAATGCTTTCAGCGCACGAACGGTATCGCCTTTGGCAACCAACGCACCAATCAATTGACTAAACATCATACGATGTGTACGACACATTCTGGTAATGTTTTCGTCCAGATAAACTTTAGGATTATTCATTCCACCATAGCGGAATTTAGTCATCATATTGTTGTACATTTCGTCGGCATTTACTCCAGCTCCTGCACCTTTTACGCCTACCGGTAGTATTTGATACGCCATACCTGTAAGTTCAAAATGATCGTTTAAGCCCATATAATATTCATCACCCACGGTGGTTGCAAAATAGATGGGACGTTTCCAGTTATTTTCTTTCAACAATTCAAGAATCATCAACGAACTCTTAGTGATTCGTCTATCGAGCTTAATATTAATTTGTGGTACAATTTCAGCTGCTCTTGCTGCCGGTAATGTCCCCGTGCTAATAACTTGTTTAGCATTAACAGGCAAGAACAAATGATTAGACGGAATAAATGCCTCTCCCTCGCGTTTTGTTTGCGGATCGGTGCTTAACACAAAATCATAAGCCGTTTTCACATCCAGCTGAGGCATCATCGAATCAACATACACCACCTCATTTTTGCCGGACACATAGTCCTTTGGTTGCCATGAGATAGGAAGTGGAGTCGATTTATATGCGCCACGTTTCATTTGGCTAATGTACCAGTCGGTTTGCAGATAGCTTAAGTTACATACACGCACGTCGGTTCTGTAACCTTCCACTTCTTGATTGTACCAAAGAGGAAAAGTGTCGTTATCGCCGTTGGTAAATATGATAGCATTTTGTTTACATGAGGCAAGATAGTTTCCTCCAAAATCGCGACAAGTATAACGATTGCTACGATCATGATCATCCCAGTTTTGTTGTGCCATAAGAGCAGGCACACCTAAACAGCAGATGGAAACCACTACAGCACTCACTGAGCGGGGCACATATTTATCGAGCGCACGGATAATGCCGAGCACACCCAACCCAATCCATATACTGAAAGCGTAGAACGAACCCGAGTAAGCATAATCACGCTCACGTGGTTGATAAGGCGTTTGATTCAGGTACACCACAATGGCAAGACCTGTGAGTAGAAACAGCAAAGTGGTAATCCACATAGCTTCGCCACCTTCTTTTCCACCATACATAAGGAACATTATACCAATTACACCCAACAGAAGCGGCAACATAAAGTAAACATTATGTCCTTTGTTATCTTTTAATTCCGAAGGAAGATTCTTTTGATCACCCACTAATAGATCGTCGATAAAGCCAATACCGGTAATCCAGTTACCACGGTCTATTTCACCGTAACTCTGCATATCGTTTTGACGACCGCTGAAGTTCCACATAAAATAACGCCAATACATGAAACGTACCTGGTAGTCGAAGAAGAAACGAAGGTTTTCGCCAAACGTAGGTTTTATATCCGTTTTTTGCTGACCGCAATAATCGTACGTCACCGATTCACCGGTAATTTCGCCCCATTGTTTATAAGCTTCCACATGTTGAGGATTGTCGCTGTACATACGTGGAAAGAACATATTAAAGCGGTCGTCCATCTCGTAGTCGATTTTGTAACCGGTAATCATATATTCGTCTTTATCAGTAGGCGATGTTTTTGGTTTTGGAGCATAAGTTGCATCACCTTGTTTCTTTACAGGGATACACTGATTTCCTTCAACATTCAACTTCACGGGCGCATTGTATACCTGCCCATATAACAACGGACGATCGCCATATTGCTCGCGATTAAGATAGTATTTCAATGAGAAAATATTATCGGGCGAGTTTTGATCCATTGGCGGTTTGGCCGACGAACGAATAACAATAATAGCGTAGGAAGAATACCCAATCAGAACAACGGTAATCATTAACATAGCAGTATTCACCCAGCGTACATTAATTTTGGTTCTTTTCCAATAAAAGAAACCGCTCAAGGCTGCAATGATAAGCACACCAATAACTATACTATTGCCAAAAAACGGAATACCTACAATGGTTACGCCCAACACACACGACACAGCCAGACGAATGAAGCTTTTGTTTACATACGATTCGTAGATAGACCATGACAAAATGCCAATAGCAAACAATATATATACGAATAAACCTGTATTGAAAGCAAAACCAAGCTTGTTTACAAAGAACAATTCGAACCAACTGGCCACTTCTACCGAACCCGGAATAATGCCATACAGCACACTTCCCAAAATCACTAACGAAGCAACCAAAGCCAGTATAATACCTTTGGTAGTGGGTTTATTAAGTCTGAAATAATACACCAATACCATGGCAGGGATAGCCAAGAGGTTGAGCAAGTGAACGCCGATAGAGATACCCATTAGGTAAGCAATAAGTATCAACCAACGATCCGAACCCGAACTGTCGGCAACATCTTCCCATTTCAGTACCGCCCAGAAAACGATAGCCGTAAAGAATGATGAAAATGCATATACCTCACCTTCCACGGCCGAGAACCAGAATGAATCAGAGAATGTATAAGCCAATGCACCCACCATTCCGGCACCTAAAATAGCAATGATAGTACCTACCGAATAATCACTTTCCGATTTGATAATTACCTTGCGGGCCAAATGAGTAATGGTCCAGAACAAGAATAAAATGGTAAACGCGCTAAGCAGTGCCGACAAAGAATTGACCATAATGGACACCTTAGTTGTATCGGCAGCAAACATCGTAAAGATACGACCTGTCAACATAAAGAAAGGCGCTCCAGGTGGATGGCCAACATCCATTTTGAAGGCTGTAGAAATGAATTCACCGCAATCCCAGAAGCTGGCTGTTGGCTCCATGGTAAGCAAATACGTTACGGCAGCCACAGCAAATGCAAGCCACCCGAAAATGTTGTTCAGTAATTTGAATCGTTTCATGTATAATTATTAATATTAATATTCCTTTTTTCAGTAATCAGTAATCAGTAATCAGTAAACAGTTTCTTATTCCTTACCTCTTGCTCCTTACCTCTTACCTCTGGTTTAAGCATTCGCAAAAAACGTTCAAAGATACAAAGAATTTTTAGTTTGTATGAAATGTGAAATTCATTTTAGATTAAATTAAAACAATTCAAGCACAAAGAGATACTAAAGTGCGGATATTAACTACAAAAATGACAAAACAGAGAACGAATTCACACAAATCAGGATGCGTTTTCGATACGACGAACGGTCTTTGTTTTTAGAAATATTCAGTTGAACGATTGGTGCTGTTAATAATCTTTTGTAAATTTGCAAAAAAAACAGAACCATGAAAATTTGCATTGCACAAACCAGTCCCCAAAAAGGAGATATCGCAAGAAACATAGAGCAGCATGTCGTACTTCTCAACATGGCCATAGCCCAACATGCCGACGTTGTGTTTTTCCCGGAACTTTCACTCACAGGCTATGAACCTACCTTGGCTGCCGAATTGGCTACAACACAAGAAGACAAAAGACTTGATATCTTCCAGGAGATTTCCGATAAGAACAATATAGTCATTGGTGTTGGACTACCTACCAAAAGAGACGATCAACTCTTTATCAGCATGATTATTTTTCAACCCGGCAAAGAACGGATCACATACTCCAAACAATACCTCTACCACACCGAAATAGGCATTTTTACAGCGGGCACAGAACAACTGTATCTAAATGTTGAGAATAATATCGTTGCACCGGCCATTTGCTATGAGTTATCAAACCCCAAACATTCAGAACAAGCACATAAAAACAATGCCAACATTTATATAGCGAGTGTACTGAACTCGGTTACCGGAGTGGATGGGGATATTCAGAAACTATCTGCCATTGCTGCAAAATACAATATGACTACTTTTCTGGCTAACTATGTTGGGACATCAGGTGGATACCAATGTGCAGGAAAATCATCGGTTTGGAATAAGGAAGGACAGCTGATAGGACAACTAGATGATAAAAATGAAGGAGTGCTGATTTATGATACCGAAACGCAGGGAATAAAAACAGAGATACGATAAGATTTTAATCCTATCGAAAGGCATAGCAGAGCATTCGAAAGACCTAGCAGAGCATTCGAAAGGCATAGCAACCAGTTCGTAAGCACTCACAACGTCACCAACACGAACATTTTTTTAATTTAAAAAATAATTTAAAGAACGGTTGGTGCTGTTAAGATTGTTTCATATATTTGTAGTGTGAAAAGAAAAAGCAATACTATATCATAGCTATAGGCATAAAGTGGAGATATGTATAACTATACTATACATATACTGCCAATAAGAAGAATATGTGTAGTAAAATAAGGATATATTGGTGTTAGCTGCAACTTATAAAAATGAAAAACAAAGTTTTACACGCATGAACAATAGAATCAAAACTCGAAAATTATTTTCTATTAAACTCTCTTCTATTATCCTATTAACGACATTATTCTTAAGTTCTTGTGAACAAAACTCGAATAAGAATGAGAGACTAAACGTGAAATTTATAGAAATTTACAAGATGGATATAAAAATGAAACTTGCAGATTTACAAGAGTTGACTTATATGAATCCAGCAAAATATAAAGGTCCATATTATGAAATAAAAAAGATTCAACGCAAATTTGACTCAATCTATAGTCATGTTGAAAGAAACGACCTAAACATTAACGCTTTATTGAAAGAAATTTATGACCAGACAAAGAAAAATTACAGATATGACACTGCAAATAAATTAGAGATTATACTTAATACGAATAAGACAAAACTAGACAAAAAGGAATTACAATCTGCTTTACTTGAAATAAACAGCACTATTATAAGTCAACTTCGCGACAATATAGATTACACTGATTTGAAATTCAACAAAATTGCTGTTATTGTAATCCCAGATGAAAAAGTTATAAAGCTTGGTGACACCTATAAAGCACGTGTTGTTATTGCTGGTGTCGACACAACATCTCCACCTTCCATAACATATAAAGATCAATCAAATCAGATGAAATCGATACACGGACTTTTACAAATCAAAGGAGAAAAAAGGGGAATGTACAAATCGACAGGAGTTGTAGATTTAAAAGCAAACGAGAGTAGAATAACAAAACGTTTTACTTTTGATTTTGAATTTGAAGTAAAATAAGTTCTGTTGAATGTAGCGTGTGTGTTTGGCGAAGTTTTTTTGTTTGGCGAAGCGTCTCGCTTCGTCAAAGCTAAAAGCAAGCCTTTGGCTTGCATATCAGAAAATAGACAGTTGTGGAAAGTATGGAAAGCAGGAGCTTTCCTTCTAACTTAGACATAGCGGAACGCTATGCCAAACATCGGTAACATCATTATTTACGCTACGAGGATTTGACACTAAAATAATTTCAAGTGAATAAAAGAAAGCTATGACTATAAATTCCAATCAAATATCGATAGTAATGCTGGGGGCAAGTGGTGCTGTTGGCACAGAAACCTTACAAGCGCTACTTCAAGTAAAGAACATTCGGCAGTTGACATTACTTGGTAGAAACCCCATTTCGAATATAAATGTTGATTTTGTACAACAGCACAAAATTAGCATATTTGATATCAGTTCTTACCAAAATTATTTACAGGGTCACACTGCAGCTATTTGTACTTTAGGGGTTGGCGAACCGTCAAAAATGAGTAAAGAAGAATTTATTGGAATTGATAAAATAGCGGTATTAAACTTTGCAGTAGAATGTAAAAAAGCGGGTATTAAGCATTTTGAACTATTAGCTTCGGCAGGCATACATCCAAAATCAAAATTCTTTTATTTAAGAACAAAAGGCGAACTAGTAGAAGAATTAAAAGCATTAAACTTTGAGAGATTAAGTATTTTTCAACCTTCAATGATTCTAACTCCAACTAACAGGTACGGAATTACTCAAGCCATTACTTTGAAAGTTTGGCCACTCTTGAAACCTTTTTTCATGGGAAGTTTACGGAAATACCGTGGAATTTCGGTGAAGGTTCTGGGGCAGGCAATGGCTAAAAATATTTTTATTGAAGGTAAAACATACGAAATATTACAATGGGACGAATTTTATTCAACAATTTATTCAACATATGAAAATGAATGAAAAGCTCCTGCTGTCACGGATTTGTAATCCATGACAAAAGAGAACGAGAATAATGTATGAAATATAATGTTGGCGGGTAGCGTAACTATCGGAAGCAGAATTATCAGAATTCAAGAATTTACAGAATAAAAGTTGACATAAGGAGAAAAAAATATAGGTACAGTAGTATTTTCATTCAGATAATTCTATAATTTTGAAAATTCTGATTCTGACAATTTACAGAATAGGTAAAGAAAAGGACAAGTAAAGAAACTTTCAACAAAGTAGATTATGACAAATTACTTAAATAAAAAAATAGATTACTTACAATCGGACATAACCAATACATGCGACGAATTGCCGCTATGGTCTTCGGCGTTCGGGTTGCTCCTCCTCGACAACTTCCCTATCGGGGAATATTCACACTACCTGGATATTGGTTGCGCCACGGGCTTTCCATTGATAGAAATGTCGCAACGACTGGGAAACAAATGTACCTCTGTTGGCATGGATCCTTGGACGGAAGCTGTAAAAAGAACGGCTACAAAAATCAACACCCTTCAACTTGAAAACATATCAGTGATAGAAGGCGATGCTTCCATCATTCCATTTTCCAATCAGCACTTCGATCTGATCACATCTAATTTGGGGATAAACAATTTCGAGCACCCTGACAAAGTAGTATCAGAATGTCACAGAGTGTTGAAACAAAATGGCTCGCTATGCCTGACGACGAACTTAACCGGTACATTTACTGAATTTTACGAAGTGTACCGCGAGACATTACACGAACTTGGTTTTGAAAAACATCTCGCTCCCTTTAATGAGCATGTCAATCATAGAGGAACAGAAGCATCGGTAACGGAACTTCTGTATACACACGATTTTCAAATTAAAAATACTATCAGATCAACCTATACTATGAGATTTTTAAACGGTAGCGCATTTTTAAATCATTCCTTTATCATCATGGCCTTTCTGGGCTCGTGGAAAAACATGTTTGACGAAAGGGATAAACAAACATTCTTTGATAGATTTGAGAAAAATCTGAATGCATTCTCAAAAAGCAAGGGAGAATTAAAACTAACTATTCCAATGTTGTATTTGGAGTGTGTGAAGAAATAAAGAAAATGAAGAAACTCTATTTAATCCTACTGATTATTTTTCCGGTTTTTATTTACGGTCAGGAAACAATCAAAAAGACAAAGTCGAACACGGGTCCAATCAGTACAGAAATATATTATGTGCTAAAATCGGACAAATCGGTTTTACATGGCAGCTATCAAAAGCTAAATTATAGTAAACAACTCATTGTGGCTGGTTATTACAACAAGGGAGCTAAAGACAGTACATGGACAGAGTATATCGGAAATGGGAAAGTACTTAAATCAGGGAAATGTCTGGCTGACAAAAGAGTGGGGCTCTGGGAGTTTTACAATTACGATGGCCAATTGGAACAAACGTACGATTACAGCTCAAACAAACTTATTTTTCTCAAAACAGACCCGAAACAAAAAGAGCTAAAATACACCGTTATCACTGATACTGGTTTACTAAAGACCAAGCTTGACCGGGCTCCAATATATATTGAAGGGTCAGGTTCTATCTTAAATACAATCAGTTCCAATATAAGGTATCCTATACAAGCGATGGAAAACGATATTTCTGGAACGGTCGTAATTAATTTCACAATAGATAGAGAGGGAAAAACGTCTAATTACAGAGTGACCAAAGGAATTGGGTCGGGTTGCGACGAAGAGGCTCTCAGAGTAATGAAAATGACTTCCGACAGTTGGTTACCTGGTATTTTAGAAGGACAAACAGTAAGCGTTGATTACTATATACCCGTGATTTTTAGAATGAGATAATTTTGGGGTTATATAAAAATCAAATACAAGGAGTCCAAATCTTGCCACTAGATCATTCAGTATACGATTTCAAACTAATTATACATTAAGACAACCACTTATGAAAAAAATAGTTATTCTTATTTTATTATTCGTCGCACTATCTTCCGCAGCTTATAGCCAAAACGAATCAAAAAACAGCACATCGCCCATTCAGTGTCAAATAGACTCGGTGATGAAAAAGTACGATGTAAAAGGCGTTAGTATTACAGCTGCAAATGGTATATCGATTGCTTACACCACGGATTTTTATTTTGAAAACGGATTTCTCGTTGTTCAGAAACTAAGTTTCTTCAACATGCAAAAACTAGTTTCTTTCCAACTCTTTAAAGGGCTTTTTGACAAAAAGTACGGTATGCTTATCACCTTCAACTAAACGAGATACGCAGAACATCAATCATCAACCTGAATTCGAATCAGGTTTGCTCAGGGAATAGCTGTATTGTTTATTATACGGTATTCCAACAATAGAAAATCTTCGCAGACTTAGTTCAAATTTTGAATAAAGATTTAGGCCTTAAAACTAATAATATCGAAATAGCATGTCTTACTTTAATACTTCAAAAGCGTTGATGTTTTACGACAGCATTCTTCTTTTTGTAAAGGAGAATAAAAAAAACATATCTATATTTGTAGTGTTAAGTGTAATCTGTTTATTTCCAAACCTATTTTATATTTATTTCGGCAGTTCACTTAGCGGAAACTGCACAAAAAAAATCATATTCCTCAGTATTTCTATCATTTGCTTTCTTGTACCATTTTTGATCTTCAACATCCGCACATCATTTCTTATTAATGGTCTTTTTGTTTTGCTTGCACCTTTAGAGATCGCTGAAGTATATTTGAATAAACAGACTGTAAGCCCCGGATTTATCATGTTGATTCTGCAAACAGATTCCCACGAGGCATTTGAACTATTGGGATCAATAAAGCTATTGCTGTTTGGGTTCTTACTTCTATATATCTTCTACTTTTTTAGCGTTAGCCAACTCCCAAAAAACGTTGCTTTATTCACCCTGAAACGAAAATTTATAGTAAGCTCTCTGAGTTTACTATTCCTGTCAGCACTCTATATATATTTCTTTGCTTTAGGTTCAAAAATAGAGTCTGAAACAAAAGCAAGGTTTGAATTTGCAAATGGATCTTTTTCGCAAAAGTTTGATGAAATTTATCCTTGCGATATGATTTTATCCATCAATGGAGGAATTAAAATGTTTCATACAATAAATCAGACCTCTGCCGATGTTGAGCAGTTTTCTTTTGGAGCTAAGCAAGTTGCAAAAACAAATGAAAAAGAGATTTATGTATTAATTATTGGCGAAACAGCCAGATATGCTAATTTCTCTATAAATAATTATGCTCGTATAACCAGTCCTTTACTGTCAAAAACAAGTAGTCTGGTTTCTTTCAACGATGTATATTCAGAGGCAAATGAAACCCGAACATCCTTACCTATCCTTCTTACTCGTGCCACAGCCCAAAACTTCAAAGTATTCACAAAGGAAAAAAGTATCGTTGATGCCTTTAATGAAGTTGGTTTTTCTACCTATTGGATAGCGAATCAGTCAGTAGGAAACTATTTTATTCAACGGGTAGTCAAAAAAACAAAAGAACATTTTTTTGTTACAAAAGAGAGCGATTCGTCGGATAATCTTGATGAAAAATTGTGGATTTATCTCGATAAAATTCTTGCTAAAAACGAAAAGAAACAATTCATCGTAATTCATACCATGGGTAGTCATTATCGGTATGACAACCGATACCCTAAAGCATTTAAGAAATTTAAACCCGATTCGGAGGGATCCTTCGGTTATGGTGTAATAGACAAACGAAATAAAGATAAACAGATAAATTCGTACGATAATTCTATACTTTACACCGATTACTTTTTGTCGAATACCATTGCAAGAATAAACAAGAAATCAGCCATTAGTTCGTTGCTCTATATTTCCGATCATGGTGAGAACTTATTCGAAAATGGGCAAGTATTACATGGAAGTATATTACCTACCATTTCCGAAATTCATGTTCCACTTTTTGTTTGGACTTCAGAAAAGTACAATAAGCTATTTCCTCAAAAGAATACAAGCATAATTAGGAATGTGAACAAAAGCATCACATCTTCTGTTGTTTTTTATTCGTTATTAGATTTGGCAAACATCGAAATCAGAGAGACTAAATTTCAAAAGAGCATTTGTAGTCCTTTATTACATGCTGATTCAGTCCGATTTGTATTAAATCAAAATCAGCAGGTAATTAAATTAGTAAGTAAAGTAATTCACTAAACTATTTTAGATATGAAACAAATTGAAAAACTATCGGAAAACGCCAACTTTACAGCCATTAACCTTGGCAACCTGGATGATGTAATGAGCTATTCACTTATTCATCCGGTAAATAAAAGCCTGTTAGAAGGCAAAGTATTTCTAAAAGAGGCTACCAATGCTACAGGCACGGAAATATCGTTTAATTCACTCGCTCCTCACGCAGCGCAGCCTTATTTTCATATTCACCGCAAAAACGAAGAAACCTATATCATTATAAAAGGATTCGGATTTTTTCAGGTAGACGAGGACTGTTTCGAGATAAAAGAAGGAAGTGTGATACGTGTTGCACCACAGGGCAATCGTGGCATCAGCAATGCGTCTGACGAAATAATGATTTATATGGTAGTTCAATCCAAAGAAAACTCGCTGGAAGAGCACACCACTGACGATGGAGAACGACGACCTTTTGAACCGAAGTGGTAATAAATAACTGGCACGAGCTTTTTAGTGGGGATATTCGTACTTTCTGTACTCTACTCTGCAAACTTCGAATTAAAAAGAAGAAAACCTATGTTGATACCGAAGTTCCAAACACTACCCGTGTTGCAATAATTAGCAAACAAGCCTGCCGATGCAATTTTAAAATTATACACCAGCGACGTCTCAACCATAACCTGTGATGAACTAAATGGTTTGGAGTAATAAGCCGAATTGTCGGGGGCACGGTTAATGGTTTCATAAGGCACAAACCAATATGCCTCGCATCTGGCATGAAAATCCTTCGTAAAATTGTAAATCGGTTTCAATCCAATAGCCGCATATTTATTGGCACTAAAGGCGTCCTTAAAAACAGTACGGGTGTAGGGCGTTGGTCTAAAAGCAGGCGCTTGGATAAGGCTAACCGTGTAATTTTGCAACAATCCACGGGAAGAGAACGCCAACTCGCCATAGGCACCCAGTGTAAACTTACTTGAAAGTGGGTAATAACGATCCACTTTAGCACGCCACTGCATCCAAAGATTCTTTACTTCCTTCACATTGTTTGCCGGTGTGTTACCCGACTCGTACGATTCCACGCCAGTCAATGCTTGTAAAGTCATGGAAGTATTATAACCTCTTGTAGGATACATCGAATGATTTAAAGTTTGACCTTCTATCCGTCCAAAAAGACTACCTATTGAGAAATGACTCTCGTCTTCACGGGTTGACGGAGTAATAGTGGCTCTGTTCAAAAAGTAGGTATCCGACAAATAACCATAGCCTGCACCAAACTCCAAACGTCCGTTCATTCCAACAGGAAAACCTACGCTTAACTTGCTATAAATCTCACCCTGAGTAAAGTCGGCTGTTCGATTGTCGCTGTAAAACAATTTGTCACCTTCAAAATAATCAAACTTATGAAGCACCAGAGCCAGCTTTACGTACCAACTTTTTTGGTCCGGAATCTCAATACGTGTTCCCAGTCCTAAGCCATTATATACTTTCCCAAACTGGGCATCAACATAAGAAGACTGCGCATAGTCAGTCAGATTTTGATGCGATACTCCAAAATAGGCCTGATTAGATGTGGAAGACGAAAAATTACCACCCACAAGTACTTTTAGGTGATTTTGGGCTTTTACATTCAGGTTTAAATCAAAATTTCCGGTTTCGGAATTGAACACGGCGTGCGGCATCACCTCCTGAATTTTATCGTCGGAGATTAATTTAAAGTATGATTCTTTAAATTCTTTCATTGTAAAGACATCATCATCGTAGTGAAAAACCTGTTCCACGTATCTCTTTTGTAGGCTATCTACTCCTTCCACCGTAACGTGTTGAAATTTAAATTCAGGGTAACGGTTTCTGAATTCCTGACGTCTTGCTGCAGTTTCTTCGGGAGTTACACGGCGCGGGATGCGTGCTTTTATTTCGTCCATATGCTTCATTATCGAATCATATCCCATCTGCACCAACTCGTCCACTTTATTGAAATCGAACATTTTATAAGTAGAGGAATTAAACGTAAACAAAAGACCTTCCTTTTTAGGAATTGTGTAATCTGTTTTGGTCATAATCATGTTTTGCACCTGCATAATGATGTCACCCTGATCAGGTCTGCTTGGATTTTTTGCCACTACACTACCTATCATTACATCGGGTTTAAAGTCGTTGCGCATCACATCCACAGGGAAATTATTGAAAATGCCTCCGTCGAACAATAAACGGCCATCTACCACGATGGGTTTATACATAAACGGGAAAGTCATAGATGCCCGAATAGCATCACCCAGTACCCCTTTACGCAACACCACCGCCTCACGGTTGTAAATATCGGACGCAACGCAGCGGAAAGGCACAAAAAGTTTATCAAAATCGCCACCTGCAACAGCATTGGCCTGTGCACAAAGTTGTACAAAAGCAAAATTCATTTGACGTGGCGACACAAGGTTAGTTGGCAGGATAGTAGATTTAAAAACAATTGAATCGATTTTATTGGCTCTGAACGGAATCTCGGCAAAGTTGGGTTTGGGGTCGGCATTACGGTAATAATACTTGTAGTTCAATTCCACTTCACCCGTCGACCAGTTTTTAAAATCGTTGGACTTAAGCACCGCTATCATTTGTTCAGGGCTGAAGCCCATAGCATACATTCCTCCCACGATGGCTCCCATTGAAGTGCCAGCAACATAATCTATTGGAATATTATTCTCTTCCAATGCTTTAATAACACCTATGTGAGTAATGCCTTTAGCACCACCGCCACTCATTACCAGACCTACTTTCTGTGCAAAAAGCGAAGAGACAACACATAGCGGAAACAGTAAAACAAATAATCGTTTTTTCATTCTGTGAAAAGGTTTATTTAGACCGTAAAAGTACAAATATTAAATCAGAAAACTGAATAATAACTTAATTTTAATTTGGAGATGAAGATGATATTTATTCAGTAACATTGAGTAAATTTGTAGGGCGAAAATAGCTTATCAAAATAATCAAATATATGATCCCTGAATTTTTCACACTAGCTATTGATAAACTCAGCCCTCTTTCAGAAAAAGAACAAGCAATTATCGCATCATACATTCAGGTTAAAACCTTTTCAAAAGGAGAATTGCTACTTCGGCAAGATGAAGTCTGTAAATTTATCTGCTTCATCATCTCCGGAACTGTAATTTACTATCAACTAACCAACAATGGTGAAGAGTTCACTACTGATTTTGCGTTTGATGGCGAATGGGTGACCGACAATAGAAGTCGTATCACTCAAACTCCTTCGCATCTCAACATCAAAGCATGGGATAATACCAAAGTGGTCGTTATACAACAAAGCGACCTCGAGACATTGTTCACCAACATACCTTCATTGGAACGAGTAGTGCGCCTATCAATAGAGCAAGCCTATGTAAAACTGGTACAATGGAGCATCGACCTACAAACTTTACCCGCCGAGGAACGGTATCAGAAACTTGTTGAAAAATCACCACAAGTATTTAAACGACTTCCACTCTATCATATTGCCAATTATCTGGGCATTGCACCAAAATCGCTCAGCAGAATAAGAAATAAAAAAAGGCCATCCGATTAATTTGGTAACAAATGCGGAGAAGATTCAATTTTTCATTACCGAACTTTGCAGTCCATTAATTAAAAGTTTATCAATATGAAAAAGAAGATCTTATTTATTGCTTGCATGGTCATAACAGTTGCAAGTACATACGCTCAAAAAGACTCTTTGCAAATAAAAGAAGTTGCAAAGTCTCATTCAAAAAGTTATGATGTAAAATCAGCCATTGAGGTCGAAAGTTTGGTGCCCATGTTTCTCAGCGGTGGTTATCACTTTGGAGTGGGTTATCGTTACGAAAAATTCAGAGTACGCCTGAGCATTATCAATGGAGGAAGTTATGATGCCGAAACAGCCGGTGTAAATAACTCTTCTGCTGATTTTAAACGATATTACAAAACGTCGCCCGGATTATTTTTGGGATACAATATTTGGCGAAATTTGGAACTGTACACTTATTTTGAAGCGCACACTTTCGAAATAGAACAAAAAAGTACAGGTAACCGAAAAGATTTACACAGTTTGGATACCGGTCTAGGACTTAGCTACCAGTTTTTTATTGGAAGGTATTTTTATATTCAACCCGGAATGCACGTTTATCTTAGAGCAAATAAAACAATCAACTTCGAAACAGCAAGTTATTCAATACCAAATGTCGATCTTTCGCCAGTCATAAGGCTTGGAGTTCGGCTTTGGAGCAAAGACAACTAATTAGAAAACAGATGAAAACATCCAGATCAATCAGTATAATGGTTATATCAATATGGAGCCTGTTTTGTTCGTGTACTACGGTATATCAAAGACAAGAAGCGGCACAGATAAATAAAAGCGACATCTATAAAATGCTTTACTATGCCTCACTGGCAGGTAGCTCCCATAACTCTCAACCATGGAAAGTGGATGGCACCCGCGACAGTCTTATCCGGCTGTATGCCGACACCACACGTGCACTAACAGTTATTGACCCCGACCGTCGTGAACTGTATATCTCACTCGGTGCATTTATCGAGAACTTCAACCTTGCAGCCGGAAGCCTTGGCTATAACAGCACCGTAAAACTCATCGACGACAAGAAAAACATCACACTAGTTGCGGAGATTCATCTCAACAAAGCTTTATCAACCCATTACCATCTGGAACTGATAGAGAAACGCCGCACCTTGCGAACTCCTTTCGATACCACTTCTATCAGCAAGAAAGATATCAATCAACTTCTTGCAACAGATTCACGTCAAATTCATTTCTATCCGGCACGTTCAAAAGAAGGAAGTCTTATTGCACAAAAAACGGTGGAAGCCTATACACAACAAGCTTATAATCTTGCAGCACAAAATGAATTAGCCGATTGGTTAAGGTTTTCGGACAAGGATGTGAGCGAAAAAAAGGACGGACTCACTACTGCCGGAATGCAAATTGAAGGGTTCAGCGGTTTCTTTGTTCGTCATTTTCTAAAACCCGCTGACTCTAAGAAAGCATCTTTTATAGAAGGTGGAATTGACAAAACAAAGAAACAAGCCTTGAACTGCGGTGGTTGGGTGGTGATTACAAGTTCCGAAAATAGTATTGTAGACTGGATAAAACTGGGACGGTTGTATGAACATATCCATCTAAGTTGTACGCAACTGCAAATAGGATTTCAACCCATGAATCAGATTATCGAGGAGCAAAATTTCAAAAATAAAGTTACAAAAAGTCTCGGAATAAAAGATGAGTTACTTTTTATCGCCCGTGTTGGTTACGTTGCCAAAACTCCATCCCCGGTTAGCCCCCGAAGGCCTGTCGAAGCGTTTACAACCTTCGAGAAATGAGAATAGCCATTTGAGAATACAGAACAAAAAAAAACGCCTCGTTAACGAGGCATTTTTTATTACAATATTTCAGCAAGTCTATTCTTCGTCAATAACATCCATGGTCGATTCGATTTCGAAAACTGAAAGTTGACGACGGAAAATTTCGTCAAGCGAAATTTGGAATGTTTCGGTATGAGCAATGCCTGGGATAAGTGTAAGACGTTCCAGGATAATATGCAATAAATGACGGTTGTCTTTGGCATAAATCTTTACAAACATCGAGTATTTACCGGTTGCGTAGTGACATTCCACTACTTCAGGTATTTTTTTCAACTCTTCCACAACATTGTTGAATTGTTTGATGTCGCTCAACGTAATTCCAATATATGCGCAGGTCTGAAAACCAACTTTGTATGTATCAACTACGAATTCGGAACCTTTGATAATTCCTGTGTTACGTAATTTCTGTATCCGTTGGTGAATAGCTGCACCCGATACATTACATTCACGAGCCACTTCCAAAAAAGGAATACGGGCGTCTTGTGAGATAAGCTGAAGTATTTTTTTGTCTAAGCGGTCAATTTGATGTTGTGCCATAGTATTTAAACAATTACGAGATATTTATTAGGATGTGATTGTCTTACAACAATTATCAACTTTCAGTTTTCACGAGTCAATTAGTTTTGATTGTAAGAATTTTAGTGCAAATGTATTCAATAATTTTGTAATTCTGTGTTATTTTGCAATAATTTGATAGTAGTATGTGCAAAATATTCATTTTAACGATACTTCCCCTCATCGCAGTCTTTCATCACACTGATATAACTTTGATAGCGCGATGAACTGATATGGTGATTTTCAACTTCTTTCAACACTGCACAGCCGGGTTCGTGCACATGCGTGCAATTTGCGAATTTACACTCCGAAGAGGCCGCAAAAATTTCTTTGAAATAGTGACCCACTTCTGCTTCTTCCATATCAATTGTGCCAAAGCCCTTTATCCCCGGAGTGTCAATAATGTGACCACCCGATATTAACTCGAACATCTCCGAAAAGGTGGTTGTATGCATTCCTTTGTTATGATAAGAAGATATTTCGCCCGTTTTAGCGAGTGAGAGCGGCGCAATGGCATTAATCAAAGTAGATTTGCCTACACCCGAGTTGCCTGAAAAAAGCGTCGTTTTGCCACTTAAAAAGGCCAGCAAGTCATTTATATTTTCCGAATGCAGAGCTGAAACTTTAAAAGCAGGATAACCCAGGCTGGTATACAAATGAACCAAAGCATCCAAATACTCCAACTCAGGGGCTGTATATCTGTCTATTTTATTGAAAACAAGACAAGCCGGTACGCGATACGCTTCGGCAGTAGCCAGAAAACGATCGATAAAAACCAGCGATGTTTCAGGGTAATTGACAGTAACTACCAGTGCCACTAAATCGAGGTTAGCTGCAAGAATCTGAAACTGTTTCGACAGGTTGGACGAACGACGAACAATATAATTGCGCCGATCGCAAATGGTATTTATCATGGCTGTCCCGTCCACATTCATCTCGAACTCCACCCAGTCGCCCACAGCAATAGGATTGGTGCTGCGAATCTCCTTCAGGCGAAAATTTCCTTTTATGCGGCATTCGAACAATTCGCCATCATCAGTTTTCACCTGATACCAACTGCCTGTATTTTTTACTACTAATCCTTTCATTTTATTTAGAAGTAAGAGCTAAGGAGCAAGAAGTAAGTACAATATATTTTTCTATCATTTTTATTTTTTTATATTTTCATTCTACCGTTCAATACGCTTTACATTTAGACAACTTCAAATCATCTAATTAGCAATTATCACATC
>Ga0209124_10000260_pt1 | contig 35686 bp, 34 predicted proteins | sample BarGraIncu01122A_FD_184502 | JGI IMG/M metagenome (GOLD analysis project Ga0209124, IMG submission 184502) | Arctic peat soil microbial communities from Barrow, Alaska - Barrow Graham LP Incubations 011-22A (SPAdes) (version 2) | ecosystem: Environmental > Terrestrial > Soil > Wetlands > Peat...
TGCCGGGAGCCTCTGACAAGGCGGGAAACCCCGCCCTGTCAAAGGCATTCAGCTTAATGTGTATGAAAATTACTTGGTGAGGTTCGGATACTTAACGAGAATTGCTTTGTAGAAGTTTGCATAAGCAACATCTTCTGTAACAGTTCCGTTGAAGTAGTCCATGAATGCTTTCTGGATTTCTTCGGTCATACCTTGATCATAAGGGCTGATCTTGCTCATATCAATGCTGTTTACAGCATCAATGAGTATGGTGATCTGGTTCTGTCCGCCAAGGAAAGGATCGACGTAACTACTTGCGGCAATTTCTTTCATAGCGTCGACGTTGTTGGTGAAATCACCAAGCGTCTTTGTGATATTAGTAAGAGTGGTTTTATCACATGTGAGAGTCTGCATGATAGCTTTTGTCATAGAAACGTTGTCAGATCCTGTAGCTGCGCAAAGCCATGTGCCGCCCCAGAAGAAGCTCTGAGGTCCCTTTACGAAAGCCCAGTCGCCGTAGCTTCCGTTTCCAACTTCTTGTTTGCCTTTAGCATCTGCAAGACTATTAGGAGCCATTACGAAGTCAAAGAACCAGCCAGGTCCGAAATAACCGAATACTTTACCATCTTTGCCCATACCAGCTGTGGACTCTGCAGACCAGAGGGAAGCCTTGTTGTTGTAACCCTTATCTGTGAATGTCTTTGTCTGTGCAACCCATGCTTTGATGGAAGGATCTATAACGATCTTGCCGCTTGCATCTACCCAGGGAGCAGACACGTTGTTAGAGAATACACGGTAGGCATCATCATAACCGGAAAGCATGAAATAGCCTTTTGCTTTGGCTTGTGCAGCTACGTCGCTGAATTTTGTCATGTCGCTCAGTGCAGCCTGTACGGTTGCCGGGTCATCAGATCCGAGAACGGCCTTGGCGATTGAACGTCTGTAGATGAATCCAGCGGGACATGCCTGCCATGAAACGCCCTTGAGTATTCCTTTGGAATCAGTAACGATTTCTTGGGTGTACTTATACTGTCCGGCAATGTCTGCATCTGTCAGACCGACGCCTTTAAGAACGTCCATTGTGTAATCGGAGTTGACATACTTAAGGGCATAGTCAGCTTCGACGAGGAAGAGGTCAATTTTTTCGTCATCAGGAAGAGTGGCCTGCGTCAGAAGAACCTCATCAAGTTTGTTCTGATAAGCATTGTCTGTGCTGGGTGTGATAACCCAATTGACTGTGACTCCTGCGGGAATGAGTCCTGCTTTTTCAAAGTAATCAGTAAACCGAACCTGGAACTCAGTGTTCCAGCAGTAAATATTGAATACTTTACCCTCTGCCTTGGGTGCCTCTGTTGCTTTTGTTGTTGCTTCTGTTGCTTTTGTTGTTGCGTCTGTTGCTTTTGTAGTGACTGATGTTGTTGTTGTGGGTGTACATGCTGTCATGGACATAACAAGAATGGCGCTGATGATCAGTGATACTACCTTTTTCATTGTTTTCCTCCCTTTCAAGATCTTCCTTTTTCTTTTGCTGCACACGCCCCGGATCACGGTACGTGTACAATATTTATTCAAAACGCTTTCGCGCTTTAAATCTGTTTAACAGTGCCGCCTTCGAGCAGCTGCCCCGGTACCATAACCTGCTGGGCAATGTAGAGCTTCGGATTCTCAATGGCTTCAACGAGCTTCTTTGCTGCTTTGGTTCCCATTATCTCCGCTTCCTGCCTGAATGTGGTAAGTCTCGGACGAAGTACCTGCGAGAGCAGGATACCATCATATCCGACAACGCTGATGTCATCGGGGATAGATAATCCGTGGCGCTCAATCTCATTCATTCCTCCGATAAAGGAGAAATCATCAGGGTAAAGAATGCAGGTTGGGCGTTCAGGAAGGTCCAGAAGTTCTCTTGTTGCAATCGCGCTTGATTTCGGATCATGGTACATAGCGCTTTTGATGTATTCATCCGGAACGTCTATTTCCCAGAGATTACAGGTTTTGAGGAAACTGGCCAGGCGCTTTTGAGTAACCGACGTATTCTCACCGTGGATGATCGCAATTTTCTTGTGTCCTTTGCCGCAGACATAATTCACTATGTCAACCATTCCTCCGACGTTGTCAGACATGATAGCGGTCGTGTTGTCAAACACGTGGTCAAGCGTTACGGTAGGGATCTCGCTTTCAACGAGCTTGATGACATCAGGATCTTTAAAATCGACGGATGCGATGACTACTCCGTCGCAGTTGCGGTACTTGGTGTGTTCATAATAGTCCATCGAGAAATTTCCGAGGTCTTTACTGATAAAGGTAATGTCATAACCGAGATGTTCCGCTTCTACTTTAAGACTGTTAAGGATTCCGGAAAAGTATTCGTGCTGCAGTCCGCTTCTGGTCTTGTCTACAAAAAGAACCCCTATGTTATAGGAACGGTTTGTTTTAAGCGCACGTGCTGCCGAGTTGGGAAGGTAACCCATTTGCTTGGCAACATCCTTAACACGCTGTGCCGTTTCTTTGCCTATGTCCGGCTGGCCGTTGAGCGCCTTGCTCACAGTTGCCAGAGACACGCCGCATTCCTTAGAGATGTCTTTTAGTGTTATCATTCTCCACCGCTTCTCTGTTTCGATTTTTCCAAATAACTTGTCTTAATCGTTTACGAAATTTTGATCGTATAAACTCGAAAATCGGGCGATCGATAACTTAATCGTTTTCGTATTTTCATTATATCCACGTAAATTTCATAAGTCAAGAAAATAATCAAGATATTTATTAGACATATATCTCAAAAAGTTTTCTTGCAATTTGTGAGATTTCACAATTTTTGTAAAAGCCAGGAAAATTCTTTTGTTTTCTAAGGGAGTAGTGTATATTATAAAGATATTCGGAGCGAAATCGATTAAGTCACCATTCTGTATACTTTATAAATAACAACTGAGGTGTATTACTATGAAATTTGGACATTTTGATGACTTTGCAAGGGAATATGTAATCACGACGCCTAAGACTCCGCTTCCTTGGATCAATTATTTGGGAAATGATGGGTTTTTCGGTCTTATTTCAAATACATGCGGCGGATACTCCTTTTATAAAGACGCCAAACTGCGCAGAATAACGAGGTTCCGTTATAATAACGTACCCGCCGACATGGGCGGACGCTATTACTATATAAAGGACGAAGATACAATCTGGAATCCAGGGTTCATGCCGTCCAAGACGGCTCTTGATAGCTACAAGTGCCGTCATGGACTTGGATACTCTGCATTTGAAGCCAGCAAAAAAGGTCTTTCCAGCGAACTTACCTGTTTTGTCCCCCTCGGTGAAGCTTGTGAAATTAATAAACTCACCATAAAGAACACAACGGGGAAAGACAAATCCTTTACATTATATAGTGCTGTTGAGTGGTGCCTGTGGAATGCTGTTGATGATGCTGCGAATTTTCAGCGCAACTACAACATCGGTGAAGTTGAAATCCAGGGCAGCACCATTTACCATAAGACTGAATATCGTGAGAGGCGCAACCATTTTGCGTTTTTCAGCGTGAATTGTAAAGTTGATGGATTTGACACAGACAGGAACAGCTTCCTCGGTGAATTCCGTTCATGGGAATCCCCGGAAACCGTAGAAGAGGGGATCAGTAAAAACAGTGTTGCAAGCGGCTGGGCGCCAATGGCCAGCCATCGGATTGATGTAACATTAAAGGCCGGGGAGGACAGAACTTTTATTTTCTGCCTTGGCTATATTGAGAATCCACAAGCGGAGAAGTTCGAGAGCAAAGGCGTTATTAATAAAAGCCGTGCAAAAGAACTCATGGCAAAGTTTGATACACTCCCGCAGGTTGATGCGGCTCTTTTGGCACTGAAGAATTACTGGGAAGGCCTTCTTTCAAAATTCAGTATAGTAAGCGGTGACGATAAGCTCGACAGAATGGTAAATATCTGGAACCAATATCAGTGTATGGTTACTTTCAATATGAGCCGGTCGGCGAGTTATTATGAGAGCGGTATGGGACGCGGCATGGGTTTCCGTGACAGCTGCCAGGATTTATTAGGCTTTGTTCATCTGATACCCGAGCGTGCGCGCGAACGTATTATAGATATAGCGTCCATTCAGTTTGAAGACGGCAGCACCTATCATCAGTACCAGCCGCTTACAAAGCGAGGCAACGGTGATGTCGGTTCCGGATTTAATGATGATCCGCTCTGGCTTGTTGCATGCACGGTCGCTTACATTAAGGAAACGGGTGACAGCTCACTTCTGAACGAACCTGTTCCTTTCAATAATGTAGAGGGCAGCGAAAAACCATTATTTGAACATCTTCGCCGCAGTGTCGGCTTCACGGTTAATAACAAAGGGCCGCACGGGCTTCCCCTTATCGGCCGCGCCGACTGGAACGATTGCCTGAATCTCAACTGCTTCAGTAAGGAACCGGGTGAGAGTTTCCAGACATGTTCGAATTTCGACAGCGGGAAGGCTGAAAGTGTATTTATCGCCGGGATGTTTGTAAAATACGGTAAGGAATATGCCCAGCTCTGCAGGCTTTTCGGTGATAAATCCGAATCTGATGCAGTTGAAGCCGAAGTGGCAGCCATTGATAAGGCTGTTGTCGAATATGGCTGGGACGGCGAGTGGTTTTTACGGGCATATGATGCTTTTGAGAATAAAATCGGAAGCCGTGAATGTGAAGAGGGTCAGATATATGTCGAACCGCAGGGATTCTGTACGATGGCCGGAATCGGCGAGGATCGCGGTCTGGGTAAGAAAGCCCTTGTGTCCGTTAAAAAATACCTGGTAAATGATTATGGAGCAGAAGTGCTTCATCCTTGCTATACAGAATATCATGAGGAAATTGGTGAAATTTCAAGCTATCCGCCGGGATACAAGGAGAACGGTTCGGTGTTTTGCCACAACAACCCCTGGATTGTCCTCGGATATACAAGTCAAAAAGACGGTGAAAATGCGTTTGATGCATACCGGAGAAATTGCCCGGCTTATCTTGAAGATGTCAGCGAAATTCACAAAACGGAGCCATATGTGTACAGCCAGACGATAGCGGGACGCGACGCACAAAACTACGGAGAGGCGAAGAACAGCTGGCTTACCGGTACCGCAGCGTGGACGTATGTAGCTGCAACACAAGGAATTTTGGGTATTTGCCCCGATTTTGGCGGGCTTCGTATTGAGCCGTGCCTTCCTGAGGAAATCAAAGAATACAAAGCTATCCGGAAATTCCGCGGAGCGACATACAATATTTCTGTGACCAACAACGGCGGAAAAATACCTGTGCTTTATGTCGACGGAAAAGCACTGCCATCTACAACGGTGCCGTTTGTTGCAGGGAAAACTATATATAATATAGAGGCAGTCATGTAAATGGTATAACCTTGATGGAGACAAATAAAAAAGAGAGCGTGATTACGCTCTCTTTTTTATTTGTCTCGAAGATTATTCATGATATATCTGACGGCTTCCGCTTATCGAATCATTAAGGGAAGCGATAATACTTGCGACTGCCTTTTGAAGATTCCGCTCTTCTATGTACCGGTATAGTTCTTCGGTATTTTTATATAGGGATTCGCTGCCGTGCATCCTGCAGAAACGTTCCCAGAGACTGAGTATCGGGTATTTGAAGGAATAAAAAATAAGAGGCAGCAAAGTGTTGCCGGAAATCATACCGAGCTCGTGATGGAAATCAAAAGCGAGTTCCGATGCCCGGGCCGGAGTGGGAGCCGCGTGCAATTGATCTATATACCCTTTCAATACGGCAAGTTCATCAACTGTGATTTTGGGGATAACAAGCTGCACGGCCAATGTATCGAGAACCATGCGGAACTCAAGAATCGATTTGATTTCTGCCGTACGAAGCATTCCGCCATTGTAATTCATGATGGAGACCAGTGTCTCAATCGTTCCTGTCCTTCTATAGTCAGCAACAAATGTGCCGATACGGGGCTTTATTGTGAGGAATCCCTTTTTGGACATTTCAACGATACCTGCGTTGACAACGGCGCGGCTTACCTGCATCATTTCTGCCATTTCACGCTCGGAGGGCAATCTCGTTCCGATTTCGAGCTTTCCGGAGAGAATTGAATTCTCCAATTCCTTTACAAAAAGCTCTTTGAGTGTCGGGGCGCATAATTTTGCGAATTCCATCCTGGATCCTCCTTTAAGGGCATACAACGGACTTGTATATCACTGGTTGTGGTATGACCAGATACCACAATATATTATATTGTCTTTTGTCGATTGATTCAAGCAAATCAATCCTGAAAAGGCCATAATATATGGACTTTTTTATTGACTTGAAGCTGCGAAAAGGTTACTGTTTTGGTAAATACTCATATGTTTACATCTGGTATGACCAGAAAACAAAAAGACGGTTTTCAATCGAGGTAGAAAATATGGATCAGGTCAGAATCATTGAAATCAAACAAAGCGTTTTTGCCGATAACGATGCTGAGGCAGACAGACTGAGAAAGCAATTAAAGGAAAATAAGACGTTTCTTCTGAATCTGATGTCGTCACCCGGGTCCGGAAAAACCACAACACTCATGCGCACAATTGAAGCCCTGAAGGGTGAAATGCGAATCGGTGTTATGGAGGCAGACATCGACTCGTCGATTGATGCGGAAAAGATAGCCGGTACGGGAGTCAAATCGATCCAGCTGCATACAGGAGGTATGTGCCATCTCGATGCAGGGATGACCGAACACGGCCTGACGGAATTCGGCACCGATGATCTTGACCTTGTAGTCCTTGAGAATGTTGGTAATCTGGTATGCCCCGCGGAATTTGATACCGGCGCATCCAAAAACGCAATGATCCTCAGTGTACCGGAAGGCGATGATAAGCCACTCAAATATCCGCTGATGTTTTCTGTCTGTGATGTCCTTCTGATCAATAAGATCGATGTGCTTGCATACTTTGATTTTGATATGGAAGCAGTTATAGAGCGTGCCATAAAACTGAATCCGAAACTCAGAATTATTCCCATATCCGCCAGGACAGGCGAGGGAATTAAGGAATGGGCAGACTGGCTGCGCACCGAAGTGAAACTCTGGAACGAAAACAAATAAAACCATAATGAATCGGGGGAGAAGATAATGGTTGAGCGAATGAAAATTCTGGAACTTGCAAATCATCTCAACAGGACAAAGACCGGCTCAAAATCCGGAATTATTTTTGGTGATCCGGAATACATGATTCTGGAACCCGTTGTTACAGACGATATGGCGGACGTGGGTATGTTCCTGGGATTCCGCAAGAAGCAGAGTGCGCAGGAGATTGCGGACCTGTGCGGCAAACCTGTAGAAGAAACAGCGAATCTCCTGTGGGATTTATCCATGGCCGGCGTATGTTTTGTAAATACAATTGACGGAGTCGATAAATACTGGACTGACCTCTGGGTTCCGGGAATTATGGAGATGATGGCCAATAACCTTGATAATGTAAAGAAGTACCCGCAGATTGCCGAAGCTTTTGACGCGTACGGAATTGTCAGGGGATCCAAAACGGCAGGTAATTTCCCCGTAGGGTTAGGCCTTATGCGCGTTATCCCGATAGAGCATGCAATTGAAGGCGAAACCAAAAGAGCCTCGTACGAGGAAGTCTCAAAATACTTGAATGATAATACGGTTTTCTCCGTGTCGGACTGCGCCTGCCGTACGGTAAGGGAATCGATGGGAGAAGGATGCGGACATTTGAAAGAAGATATGTGCATTCAGATGGGGCATGCTGCTGAATACTATATCCGTACCAAAAGAGGCCGCGCCATCACCCGTGAGGATGCCTTTGACATAATAAGAAGAGCAGAAGAAAACGGGCTGATGCATCAGATTCCCAATACGGACGGGCCCGGCAAAACACACGCAATATGCAACTGCTGCGGCTGTTCCTGCCTTTCTTTGCGGACGGCGGAGATGTTCCTGAATAATGACATGGTCCGTTCCAATTATGTCTCGCAGGTAGATCCGGAAAAATGCGTCGCATGCGGAGAATGTGTACAGGCGTGTCCTGTCAACGCAGCAAAATTGGGGCAGAAGATCTGCTCAAAAACACCGATTGTCGAGAAAAAATATGATATTCCCTATGACACGAAATGGGGACCTGAGAATTGGAACACGGACTACCGTACCAACAGGAAAGACGTCGTCGACACAGGAACAAGTCCCTGCAAGACGGAGTGTCCCGCCCATATTGCCATTCAGGGGTATATCAAGCTGGCCGCCCAGGGGAAATACACAGATGCCCTTGAGCTCATCAAGCACGAAAACCCTTTCCCTGCCGTATGCGGGCGTATATGTCCCAGAAAATGCGAATCAGCCTGTACCCGCGGTGATATTGATTCCCCGGTTGCAATCGATGAAATCAAAAAATTTATCGCGGAGCAGGACCTGAATCTGGAGAACCGTTACGTGCCGGGAATAAAGCACGACTACGGCAACAGGATTGCAGTTGTCGGCGCCGGTCCTGCCGGACTTTCCTGCGCCTTCTATCTGGCGGTTGACGGATATAAGGTAACCGTATTTGAAAAGCAGAAAGACCTTGGCGGTATGCTGACATTAGGCATTCCGTCATTCCGTCTCGGGAAAGATGTTGTAAATGCGGAGATCGACATTCTGCGGGATTTAGGTGTTGTGTTTACGACCGGCGTTGAAGTCGGAAAGGATATAAGCCTGAAAGATCTGCGCAGTCAGGGATTTGAAGCATTCTATCTGGCTGTCGGAGCCCAGTTGGGAAGAAAGCTCGGTATCGAAGGGGAAGATGCACAAGGTGTTGTCACAGGTGTGGATTTCCTCAGAAACGTAAATCTTGGGCTGGACGTTACACTTGAAGGCAAAGTTATTGTTATCGGCGGCGGTAACGTGGCAATCGATGTGGCAAGGACAGCCGTGCGGTCCGGCGCTTCCGTGGTGGAAATGTTCTGCCTTGAAAACAGACAGGAAATGCCTGCCCTGCCGGAAGAAATTGAAGAAGCCATGTCGGAAGACATAGGTATTAATAATTCCTGGGGTCCCAGGCGGATCATCACTGAAAATGGCCGCGTAACAGGTGTTGAATTCAAAAAATGCATCAGTGTATTTGATGAAAACCGAAGGTTCTCACCGAAATATGATGAGAATGACACGATGATCGTAAAAGCAGATGTCGTACTCACTTCCGTAGGCCAGGCAATGGATTGGGGGAGCCTCCTTGCAGACAGCAGGATTGAGCTCAACCCCAATAAGACGATTAAAGCAGATGCTTTTACATACCAGACCGGAGAACCGGATGTATTTGCCGGCGGAGATTCATATACCGGTCCCCGATTTGCCATCGATGCAATTGCTGCCGGAAAAGAAGGCGCGATTTCAATACACCGCTATGTACAGCCGGGACAGAGCCTTCTGATCGGACGTGACAGAAGGGACTATCATGCGCTTGATAAGAATAACGTTGTTTTTGACGGGTATGATACTCTTCCCAGACAAAGTGCAAACCATGTTGAGGGAAACAAATCCAAAGAAACATTCAAGGACCTGCGTGTTACATTCACGCAGGAGCAGGTCAAAAAAGAGACGGAACGCTGTCTGAGCTGCGGAGCAACCATTATTGATACTTACATGTGCGTAGGCTGCGGACAGTGTACAACGAGATGTAAGTTCGACGCAATTTCCCTTGTCAGAGTAAGTGATAAAAAATCTGTAGAAATTAAAGACCTGAAATCTACAGTTGCCAAAAACATGATCAGGCGGCAGGGTAGAATTGCTGTTAAGAGAGTCAAAAATCTCTTTGTAAAGACAAAGTAAAGGTGATTTATGTGCATGAACTGGGCGTAGTAATGGCAGTCGTTGAAAAAATAGAAAAAATTGCAGAAGAACAGCAGTTAACCAGGATCGAGACACTGGTCCTGCAAATCGGGGAGCTTTCATCCATAATCCCCATGTACCTGGAGCGATGCTATCCGGCAGCTGTTGACGGCACGATTCTGGAGGATACAAAGCTTACAATTGAGATCCTCCCGGGTAATGCCCTCTGCAAAGAATGCCACAAGGTTTTTAACCTCATGGCTAATAACGGGAAGTGCCCTTACTGTGCATCCGAAGAGTGGGAATTGATAAGCGGGAAAGAATTCAACATAAAAGAAATTATTGCCTGTTGACAATTTAATTATGGCCTTGAGGCAGGTGATTCGGGAGTTGCAGCCTGTTCAGCTGTGACCCTGAAGCCATCGGCTACCACGTGCTATCAAGCCGCAAACGCCCTGTTTTCAGGCATTTGCGGCTTGCTTAATATGTTGCTGAATTTGACGCACAGGTTTATCTGTGCTAACCTTAAGCAGTCATTACTCTCAATCGCAGGTATTTTGCAGTATAGGTTTTCGAGAAAAAACCCTTTGTAAGATACGAGAAACAGAAAGAGGATAAGAATCATGAAAAGCAAATCCATCAAAAAGTCTTTAGCACTTTTATCAATAGTCAGCGTGTTATTTCTTTCATTCAGTGCAGTATTAGCAGATGCACCCAAGGCAATATCCGCCCCCGTTAAGCTTGGTATGGCCGGCAATTATGCCATCCTTGCAAAATCAGGGATTTCTTCCGTGCCCAAATCCGTTATTACCGGTGATATCGCCGTCAGCCCGATCGACTCAACAGCGATTACCGGTTTTTCCCTGTCAATGGATGCCACGAATCAGTTCTCAACATCCACACAGGTAATCGGCAGGGTTTTCGCTCCTGACTATACTTCACCGACCCCCAGCAACCTTACTACTGCAGTAAGTAACATGGAAGCCGCCTATACAGACGCAGCCGGCAGGGCTGCAAGCTATACCGAAATGTATGCGGGCGACATCAGCGGACAGACCCTGACACCCGGCGTGTATAAATGGGGTACTGGCGTTTCTATAAATTCGGATGTCACTATCAGCGGCGGTGCAAATGATGTATTTATTTTCCAGATTGCTAAAGGAATTACCCAGGCCAACGGAACAAAGATCATCCTGGCCGGCGGAGTTCTGGCAAAGAACATTGTCTGGCAGGCAGCGGAAACTGTTGCGATTGGAACCGATGCTCATTTTGAAGGAATTATTCTGTGCCAGAAAAACATAAGTGTTGCCGCCCGTTCATCAATTAGCGGCCGACTTCTCTCACAGACAGCGGTTACTCTGATCATGAACACAGTCACAGCACCTAAGTAATCAAAATATCTCTGATATAGTAACCAAGACGGCAGGACTTTCGGCAAAATGCCGGAGATCCTGCCGTTTTTATATCAACTAAAATGGGACGATTTGCAGTGTCAAATATGTTCTGTTATCTTGTTAGGGAAAAGGTCGGGTGTGTATGCCGGAGATAAGCGATACTGACAACGAAGTCGGGTTCGGCGATGACTATTGCCATGATGTTTTCGTTTTTGCCCCAGATTATTATTACTCCTTTTGCCGGGGTATGGGCGGACCGCTATAACCGTAAGATTCTAATCGTCATGTCAGATGCCCTTGCGACAGTAAGCACTCTGATTCTGGCGCTGTTCTATATTTCAGGTTTTCAATCCATTGTTATGATATATGTTGTATTGGGAATCCGGTCATTCGGAACCGGGATACAGTCTCCATCGGTAAGCGCTCTCATTCCGCAAATCGTACCTAAAGATCAATTAGCGAGGATTAACGGCATCTTTGGAAGCGTTGTTGCCGTCATGTCACTGATTGCGCCGGCGGTCAGCGGCATTATATTGTCCTTCATGTCCATTGAGGCGACATTTTTTATTGATGTTTTTACAGCCGTTATCGGCATTTCGCTGATGCTCACACTGAAGGTCAGGCTTCACGAAAGAGCCCTGCAGACAGTTGTGAGCTCTCACTGGCAGAATTTTAAAGTAGGTATTTCCTATATAAGAAACCACTGTCTTGTGATGAGCTTACTTGTCTTCTTCGGTTTTTTTATGTTCTTTGTAACACCGGCTCCACTGCTGAGCCCTCTTTTGGTAGCGAGGACGTACGGCGGTGACGTATGGAGGCTGACTGCAAGCGAAATGGCTTTCAGCGCGGGCATGGTTATCGGAGGCCTGGCTTAGCCGCCTGGTCAGGATTCAGAAGACGATATCTGACGATCAGCTTATGTGCTGTCGGCTTCGGGGTTTTTACACTCGAATTAGGAATTGCATACTTCTTTTGGATGTTTTTGGCACTCGTTTTCCTGATGGGTATACTTTTGCCGTATTTTAATGCCAACACTATGGTAATTTTGCAGGAGCGGGTGGAGGAGGCTTACCAGGGAAGGGTATTTTCTTTTGTCAGTATAGTTACTGGAAGTGCCATGCCACTGGGCATGCTGTTCTTCGGACCTGCAGCGGATGCGGTATCTATTGAATGGCTGATGATTTTTACGGGTACCGCACTGATTCTTACAGGGATAGCGGCATACTTCTCGAAAGGGATAAGACTCAGTCATGAACCACTTAAGGATTAAGTATAATCCTGCAAGACAAACAGGAATTGAAAAGAATGACCGGCAGGTATTTGGCGGTCATTCTTTTCAAAATAAGTGTTGACAATACTTGACACGATGTAAAATATACTATACACTATGTCTATCAGAGGTTACACACAAACGAGAGGAGAGTGTTGAATATGTCCTATCAGAATAAACGAACAATCACAAGCATGATTACAGGGGTATTTGTTATGGCAGCCTATTGCCTATATGCATACGGCAAATATCAGTCGGGAGGCGTTGCGGCGGACGACTGGAAGTTCTGGGCGGTTACCATGCTGATTTTTATTGGCGTGGGTATCGCAGCCTCGATTATCATTCAAATTATTTTTCATATTATTATGTCAATAGCGATTGCCATACAAGAGCGGAACTGTAATGACAAAGAGATCAACAGGATCATTGAGGCTTCCATGGTGGAAGACGAGATGGATAAGCTGATCGGACTGAAGTCATCAAGAGTCGGTTTTATCTTTGCCGGAATTGGGTTTGTCGCAGGCCTTGCGGCTCTGATTATGAATTATTCACCTGCTGTGATGCTTAACATACTCTTCCTTTCATTCAATATCGGGTCGCTGTTTGAAGGTTTTGCAAGCCTGCACTATTACAGGAAGGGTGTCCGAAATGGCTAATAAGATGGAGATTACAAACAACATCCGGACACTTCGTTTTTTTGCAGGGGAAATGACGCAGCAGGCCCTGGCCGAAAAAGCAGGGGTTTCCAGGCAGACCATTCTTGCGGTTGAAGCAGGCAAGTATTCCCCTTCACTGGAACTGGCATTTAGAATTGCCGATGTTTTCGGTGTCGCCATCAGCGAGGTATTTGCTTATGAAATGACAGGAGATGCAAAATGAAAGCGGTTATTTATGAAAAAAACGGGACACAGAATCCTTTTGCATTCCGTGAAGTGGGAAAACCAGTACTGCATGATGATGAGATCCTGATACAAATCCATGCAGCCTCTCTTAATGCGGCAGACTACCGGCTGTTTCGCATGGGGCTTGGTATACCCAAAAGCAAGATTTTCGGATCAGATATCGCAGGAACAGTGGAAGCTGTCGGTAAAAATATCCGGACGTTCCAACCGGGGGACAACGTGGCTGCGGATATGGGCAGCTACGGATTCGGAGGCCTGGCAGAATATGCCGTTGCTCCGGGGGGGATTGCGGCGCTTATTCCAGCTGAGGTGTCTTTTGAAAATGCGGCGGCCGTGCCAATGGCAGCGATCACTGCCCTTCAGGCTTTGCGCGATAAAGGCAGTATCCGCCAGGGTCAAAAGGTGCTGATCCATGGTGCAAGCGGCGGTGTAGGTACCTATGCAGTCCAGCTTGCCAAATACTTCGGTGCGGAAGTGACTGCCGTCTGCAGTGCGAAAAATATGGATTTGGTCCGTTCCCTTGGAGCAGACCATGAGATCGACTACTCAAGGGAGGATTTTACAAAAAGCGGCATCCGATATGATCTCATTGTTGCCGTTAACGGATATCATCCGCTCTTTGCATACAAGCGCGCTCTGGAGGCAAAAGGAACGTACGTCATGGTCGGCGGTACTTTCCCGCAGATATTTAAATCCCTTATTTTCGGACCGGTTATGTCAGCGGGCAGCAGGAAATTTTGCTCCCTTGCAGCAAAAGGGAATGCGAAAGATCTGGCCTTTATATTGGACCTTGTTAAGGAAGGGAAAATAAATCCCGTAATTGACAGGCGTTATCCGCTCCAACAAGCAGGAGAGGCATTCCTTTATATAGAAAAGGGACACGCCGGAGGAAAAGTGGTTATCAATATCATTCAGGAAGCAGGCCAGGAATAAGGAGCTGGCTATGGCCGGCAGCCGGTAAAACCCGTTAACATGGAAAACCATGCAAAAGGGTGATAAAATTGACGTATATCTTTCAATATATGTTTAGCGCTGTCATAGAAAGGGGTATATAAACATGGCTATTAGAGAATCATCTGCAGTCTGGTCAGGTAGTTTAGAAGAGGGTAAAGGCAGAATGCGCCTTGGATCCGGAGCATATGAGGGTGAATTCACAAAGGCTTCCCGTTTTGAAGACGGACCTGGAACAAATCCGGAGGAACTTATCGGAGCCGCTCACGCAGGCTGTTTTTCCATGTTTCTCGCGGCAATCCTCTCAGAAGCGGGTCACGTTCCCACAAGCATATCCACGTCTGCAAAAGTTCATCTGGGAGCAGGTCCAAGAATCAGACTGATCGAGTTGTCAACTGTCGGCGTGGTTCCCGGAATTGATGAAAATACCTTTATTGAATTTGCTGAAAAAGCAAAAGCAGGCTGTCCTGTTTCCATGGCCCTGGCATCAGTAGAAATCAAACTGGCTTGCAGGCTGGCATAACCAGTATTCCTTCAAACTGTAAATGAGAACCTCTATAATGGGGGTTCTTTTTTACGTATCGCACTTATGGATACTCGTGTATTTTCATCAATTTTCGGCAATAATGGGAGTGTAACCAATATCTGCCGAAAAGAGGGTAGCTATTATGTATATCAAACGAAGTATGGAAAATGTGATTCTGCGGTTCAGCAAACAATATCCGACGATCCTTTTAACCGGACCAAGACAGGTCGGTAAAACAACTGCGCTTCAAAAACTGATGGAAGTAGAAGGGCGAAATCTCCAGGCAAAAGCTGTCGAGGATTGTATTCCCGATTCTCTCGTCCGCCCTGGCACTGCCGGCCTTTATCTGCCTTCTTGTGAATTACTGTATTGATCAGGCGTTTACGTGGTCGATTTACCCGCTCGCGTCCCTTTTTCTATGTTTTTTGGTCCTTATCCCGATTTTCTTCCTGAAAAAGCACCGGATACTGGCCGCGCACGGTGTGCTGTTGATTGCGCTGATCCCGTATCTTTTTATCATCGAGCGCATGGTTATGGCAGGCAGCTGGGTTATTCCGCTAGCTCTCCCGGTTGCACTGCTGTCCATCGGCGTCTCCGCGATTATTGTCTGGCTTGTGCTCTATACACGAATCAACCGGTTCATCGCGATGGCGATCGCTTTCTTTCTTTCAGGTGTATGTGTCAATCTCGCGATCAATGAAATCGTCGTGAATTTTGTCGGAGAACGGACGTCCAATATCTCTGTTATCATAACGTCGCTTTGCTTTGCTGCAGCTGCGATTGTCCTTCTGATCATCGGCTGTGCCCAACGCAAAAAGCAAGGTGCAAAAAGCAAGGCTGGATAGACGGGCAGGGAGTACTGCCGGCTGATCGGGCTATTGCCGCTACGCTAGTCAAAACCGGGATCCGATTTTGGGGACCCAGAGCTGCCTGTACTTCCTCTGCAAAAAAATATTTGAAAAATTCCCAGGCCGATTCCTTATTTTCGGATCCGGAATAGATTGCAAGCATGACAGGCATATAGCAGGCTGCAGTGCTTCTTCCCGAAGAAGGATAGCCGGTTACAGAAATAGGCCCGCCAAATGCTGCCACCTCTTCGGCGTATGATATCGGACTGTCGATCCATGCCTGATGCATCGCCAGTTCTCCATTTGCAATCATTCCTGCGCTGCCCGGCCTAATGGCATTCGTGTCGCTGTCAGGCTCCCCATAGGTTTTTGCGTAATCCAAAAGGCTCCGGAAATCATCAGAATCAAAGCGGACAGTTCCTGACTTGGAATCGACATATGAAGCCATGTTGGCAGAAAGTGACATGTCAAGCAATTCTGATTGCGAATAGCCAATGATAGGAGTCATCTTATCCGGGAGTGATTCGGCAATACTATTGAATTCACCAACAGTCCATCCCGTCCTATCACCAATGACTGACTTCGCTCCAACAAATCCTGACAGGTCAAACCCGGTTCCCAAATTATACAAATGACCGTCCGTCTCGCAGATTTTCAGAAAGCTCGGTATAACATCATCCTTGTTGAATTCACTGTCGTTTTCCATCATTGTATAGAGATCGGCAAGTATCCCCTTTTTCTCGCAGTTTGTAAATAATTGAATGTCCCCATAAAGGATATCCGGCGCATCACCAGAAAGTATTTCGAGATTTAATATACTGACTACACTGCTTGTATTCGTGCTGTATGCCGGATTCCGATAATATTCATGAATCTCAACACGATACTTTTTGCTGCTTGCGTTGAAGTCATGTACAGCCGCAAGAACAGTGGAGTCCAATGAAATTGTCGAGCCTGCAATCGTTATTATTTGTTTGCCTGCATCATTTGCCATATCAATCATATTAGAATCGGGATCGATTGCATCTTCAAGGGCCGTCTGGGAAATGAGTTGTCCGTCACTATCATAGAGCTGAATATAATAGTCTGATGTCCCGGAAATCAGAATCCCTGTCTTGTCTCTGAATTGCTTAATACATTTAATGCAAGCATCACTGCCATTTGCAGCCTCAGAGAAATCAAGCAGAGCAGAAGAGAAGTAGACCCCATCTGCAGATACTGTCCTGTCGTCATCCGCCTTGGCTTTTGAGCAGCTTACTGCAGAAAAGATCATTGCCAGGCAAAGGGCCAGACATGCGCCCTGCAAGAGTATACCTCGCATTTTAAGATATTCTTGTTGGAGGCCGCCGGGAAAGTCTTCATTAGTTTGCCTCACTTTTCTATGGATTCTATTTATGAACTATAATTGATATACAGTTATTATATTATTATATAATAAAGAACAGGAGAAGAATATAAGTTATTTGCCATTCGATTTTCTTCAAATGGAAGGAATCTATCCTGTATGGTTATAATGAATACCAACGACGAGATCTCTTTGAGAAAGGCAGCCTCAATTTTTCCGGATTATATTAGCTATGAATGAATTTCGTAAAGATGACAAAATTCAGAATAATCCCCGGGAATGAAATATATAGAACTTTTTACTCGTTATATACATGAAGGGAGTTGATGCTGCACATGAAATCTCCTGCTGATCAGAGTGAAGCCATTAGCATTATAGTTCATACATACAGCACTAGTGTCCTCCGATTTGCCTATTCATATGTCAAAAATCGCTCTGATGCTGAGGATATTGCACAGGACGTGTTTATTACCTACATGCAAAAGGCACCGCTCTTTGATCACGAAATGAAGCGAAAGGCATGGATCATGAGCGTAACATGCAACAAGTGCAAAGACTATCTGAAATCCAGCTGGAAAAAACGCGTGACTTCGATGCCGGAAAATCTTGGATATCTTCCCAAAGAAGAATCCACTTTGATTTCTTATGTTTGCGAGCTTGATGAAAAGTATCGAATCCCTATTCATCTTTACTACTTTGAGGGTTATTCGGTGGAAGAAATAGCAAGTATCACAGGCAATAAAAGCGCGACCGTTGCAACATGGCTGTCCCGCGGAAGAGCACTGCTAAAAACAATGATAGGAGATGATTTTTGTGAATAATAATTCATATAGATCTGCTATGGAGCACCTCAAATTCGACGAAGCGTTTGATGAACAGACAATCGCTCTTATGTTAGATGCGGTACAGATAGAAAAGACAATTCGACCATTTCGAATACCCAAAAGCAGTTGGCGGTATATTGCAGCTGCGGTTGGTATCGCACTGCTGTTTATTGCTGCTCCCTTGATAAAAGGCCCGCAGAATGTAAAAGAAACAACGGCAGCGGCGGTTATGACGGCTGCAGGTTACGAAACAACAACAGAAGCGGCTATGACTGCAGCGGGTTACGAAACAACAGTCCAATCTGAAACTACGTCAAATAATACTACTGCTATGACCGCGTCCTCAACAGATGTTTTTTCACCGGGAACCATAATAGAGGATGGCACCATGTATGTCTCAAGTACTACTTCAAGATTAAAGCCTTACAGCATAAATGAACTTGCGGGTGTTGCTGGAAACATATTTACAGGTCTCTGTGTGTCTTCAGAACCGATCTTTCAGAACGATTTCCTGTATACGCTGTCGAAGGTGCAGGTAACATCCGTTTTTAAAGGAGCATTCCAGGTGGGGGATATTGTACCAATTATTGAAATGGGCGGACGGACGACAATCGGAGAATATAGAAAAGAAACCACTGTTATAATCAAGGACTTCGATCATTACGATGACAGCATTCCTGCTGATACTAAGGTTGTTGAGGGAATGGATGGTTACTATCCGCTGAAAGTGGATGATAATGTCTTATTATTTGCAGCTGATGCAAGTGGTTTTCTGAATGATTTCACCGGACCATTGTACAGCATCTACGGCGATTATGAAGGGAAAATGTATTTTGAGAAAGAAAATGTCTATGCGAGAAATACGCCGTCAAATACGGACAAAATTACATTCGATGATATATCAGCATCCATTTCGCTGGATGGACTCAAATTACTAATTGAAAATTCAAAGTAACACTTGAGGTTTTTGACCAGTGAAGGCATATGGAATTATTCGACAGGAGGGTATGAGTTGTTTTTAATTCCTCACTTTACTGCTTTTGTAAGTTTTTTCTGGTTTTCAAAATATACAAAAAGCAAAGAATCGCAAGAAACAGGAGTTCGATAAAAATAATGTATTCGATATGAAGCACAATCCCAAAACAGAAAGCAATAGTATATAACTCGCAGCTATAAAGAATGAAAGCGATTCCGGACACAATAATGCCGGACAATTTCGGGTAAAAGCTCAAATAATTTTTGAAGAAAGAATCAATCAGCGGTTTTAGAAAAATAACGACGATGGTCGAAATTACCGGTGCACAAAAAATCGCAATTCTATCTGCATACCAGATTACACTGGTACCGTTCCATTGCATCGGGATTTTTTCAGGAAGAAATGCGAAAGCTAAACAAGCTGTTAAGGCTGCCATACAAACGAAAATGAAGGCAATAGCATTTTCCTTGAAATACGAGCTTTTCATAGATTTGCCTCCTTAATATATCTTTAGATAATATTACGCTTAACTATTACAAATATGATAAATTGAATGATAAAGAATGTCAATAAAAGCAAATTTCAGCAGCCAATTCTCCCAATAAATGCATAAAAAGTCCTCTTATGAATTTTCCAAATCAAAAATTATTATGACACCTGGCAGGAAAGGTGTTATATACTATAAAAAGCGTTACAGGCAGCCTCGATTTCTTTGTGTAAACAATATTTCAGGCTCGACAGAATTATTTTGGAGGAATTTAGAATGTTAGAATTCAGCAAAGAGAGTCATCTTCTGGAGCAGTCAGCATACCGTTATGACCTGCAGGATGTTGAAGAGCCTAATTTGTACAGGCATCTTTTCGATTATGATCATGTACCCAAAATTCCTTTTAATCATCGAATCGTTCCGATGAACACACCTGAGAAGATTTGGATTACGGATACAACTTTTCGCGATGGACAGCAATCCTGTTCGCCGTTTACAGTGGAACAGATTGTCCATCTGTATCACCTTCTGCATAAGCTCGGGGGTCCGCAGGGAATTATCCGTCAGAGTGAATTCTTCCTATATACCGACAAAGATAAGGAAGCAGTCATCAAATGTCTCGAGCTCGGATATGAATTCCCGGAGGTAACCAGCTGGATTCGTGCCAACGAAAAGGACTTTCAACTGGTAAAGGATCTGGGCATCAAAGAAACAGGAATTCTTGTTTCCTGCTCAGACTATCATATTTTCAAAAAAATGAACCTGACACGAAAAGAGGCGATGGATAAATATCTTGGGATTGTTCGAAGCGCACTCGAATTCGGGATCCTGCCCCGCTGTCATTTTGAAGATATTACCAGGGCGGATTTCTATGGATTTGTGGTTCCTTTTGCCAATGAACTGATGAAATTGTCGCGTGAATGCGGTAAGCCTATCAAAATCAGGGCATGTGATACGCTGGGTTACGGCGTTTCTTATCCCGGTGTAGCATTGCCGCGCAGTGTTCCGGGAATCATTTATGGCCTTCAGCACTATTCGGATGTTCCTTCCGAATATTTGGAGTGGCATGGACATAATGATTTTTATAAAGTGGTATCCAATGCTGCAACGGCCTGGCTATACGGCTGCAGCAGCGTGAACTGCTCCTTACTGGGTATTGGTGAACGGACCGGCAACTGTCCGCTGGAATCCATGGTCATCGAATACGCGTCATTGCGGGGCACGACGGACGGCATGGATTTGTCGGTGATCACAGAGATAGCCGAATATTTTGAAGATGAACTCAAATATGAAATCCCTCCGCGTACGCCATTTGTCGGGAGGAGCTTTAATGCGACACGAGCCGGGATTCATGCAGACGGCATGCTGAAGGATGAAGAAATTTACAACATTTTCAATACAGCCAAAATTCTCAACCGCCCGGCAACCGTATCTGTTGATTCTCATTCGGGATTAGCCGGAATCGCGCATTGGCTGAATGGTTACTATGATTTGACCGGTGACGACAAAGTCGATAAAAAATCTCCGATCGTCGATGCCATAAAAAACAGGGTGGATCAATTATACCAGGATGGCAGAAACACAGTAATGGGTGATGGAGAACTGGAAGAACTGCTTCGGGAAGTTAATGAAGACTATTATCTGGAAATATCGGACAAACGTCTGAGAACTCGGAAAGATCGTGCGCACGGAGTTGACCGCGGCCAATAAAAGGTAAATGGCATACATGATGTATCCCGCAATCAATTCTTTGTGCTATTCTGCCTCGTCATCTTCCAACAAGTACTTCAACATCCTTGGGGTATTATTCAAAAAATCCTTTGTTAATGTATAGGGTTCAGTATTTTCGTATGCGGTCAGATTTATTCCTGTCTCCTCTATTACATAAATGGAAGCCCTAGGGAAGGCCAACAAAACGGGAGAATGAGTCGCAATAATAAACTGGGAGCCTGATTTGACGAGGTTATTCATGGTTACCAGTAACGACATTTGTCGTGATGGAGATAATGCACTTTCCGGTTCATCCAAAATGTATAACCCTTTTCCGCCAAACCGATTGTTGAAAAGAGAGAAGAAACTTTCGCCATGGGATTGTTCGTGTAAAGATTTCCCACCATAACTTCTAAGCAGCGGCTGTATTTGATCCAGCCGATCGATTTCAGTAGCAACGTTGTAGAAGCTTTCCGAACGGAAGAAGAATCCGTCTTTGGGTCTGATGGTACCTCTCACAAGTGTTATGTGCTTATATAGTTCAGAGTGTGTCTCATGTGTTGAAAATGAAAAATTCTTAGTCCCGCCTTCCGGATTGAACCCTGCCTGAACAGCAATGGCTTCCAGCAAAGTAGATTTGCCGGAACCATTTTCACCTACAAAGAAAGTGACAGGGGAGGGTAACATCAGATCCTCAATATCTGATAAGAGACGGGTAATCATGAGACTTGAAACATAATCCGAGTCTGACATACTTGATTTATTCAGTCTGATTCGTTCTATAAATCTGGTCATCATTTTAACCCTTTCAAATACACATATATAGATACTTCGTATATAAATATTTGCGTTCATTATAACAAACTCTAACTTTTTTGTGACAGGGATACAATATCCTTCTCCCAGACCCAGTCCTTACCTTCCAGTTGGCAAAGGGAGTGCCGGCAAAAAAATGGACTGATAATGATGTCCGGGTTTCATACATGACCTTTATGTCATTTTATCTACACAATAGGGGAGTAATATATGCAGAAAGAGTATACGTTGTGCAGAAAGGAAACCAACTGTGAGGAAAGTCGAAAGTTAACAAAAATGAAATTCCGTAAAACTAAGTTTCCGGATAGAGGGATTAGCCGTGATTCGTTTGCACAAAATCGACTATAATCGATAAATTGTTGCATATCATTAATATATCGACTATAATCGAAACAGAGGTGGTAAGAATGCACAAGCGGGATCAATATCTGAATAAGCTGATTTCCTTCATAGATACTCCGTTAATAAAAGTGATTACAGGTATGCGCAGATCTGGGAAATCGACGCTGCTTGCGCTTTTTCGCGAATCCTTACTTCAGCGGGGAATAAGTGAAGAGAGAATCATTTCCATCAATTTCGAATCTTTTGCCTTTGCGGAAATCAATGACTTTCGAACCTTTTATGATTACGTAAAGTCTAAAATTCCTTCTTCCGGAAGGGTATACATCTTGCTCGATGAAGTGCAGATGGTCAGCCAGTGGGAAAAGGCGGTCAATTCATTTCGAGTTGATTTTGATGCAGATATATATATAACAGGATCCAATGCATACCTTTTGTCATCTGAATTAGCAACGCTTCTGTCCGGACGTTATGTGGAAATCAAGATGCTTCCGCTTTCTTTCAAAGAATATCTGGATTTCAACGGGTATAAGGGGAATAGTGATAAAGCGGCTTATTTCAACCGTTTCGTTCGATACGGCGGGATGCCGACGATATCGACTCTTCCAGATGATCCGGAAATCATACGCACGTATCTTTCCGGCATTTATAATACTGTCATCATGAAAGACGTCATCAATCGGAATCAGGTCAGGGACGGCGCTCTGCTCGAGCGGATTATGATTTATATGGCGGGCAATATTGGAAATCCTGTCACGACCAAAAAAATCAGTGATTATCTGACCGGCACGGGTCACAAAACAACATCCGATACGGTGGACAGCTACCTGAAGATGTTGGAAAGCGCCTACATTCTTTATCGAGCCGATCGATACGATACGAAGGGTAAATCTCTTCTTAAGACGCAGGCAAAATATTACATTGTGGATACCGGTTTGCGCAACGAACTTCTGGGATTCGGAAACAGCGATTTCGGTCGTGTATACGAAAATATCGTCTTTTTCGAACTCCTGCGCAGGGGATACCGTGTCACTGTTGGAAAGGTCGATAATCTGGAGGTTGACTTCATTGCTTCAAGAATGGATTCACTTGTCTATTTCCAAGTAGCTGCCTCCATCGCTGATCCGGCGGTCCGGGAGAGAGAACTCCGTCCGCTCCTCATGCTGGACGACAACTACGAAAAAGTCATTCTCAGTATGGATACATACCCCTACGCTGCTGACGACAGGGGAATCCGGCTAAAAAACATTGTTGACTTTCTGCTTGAAGAAGATGAGTAGCCAGAAATTGTGCAGAAAGGCGTCCTTGAAGAATATGCTCCAGCGTCTGAAAGAATGGCACTTGTCTTGCCGTAAAGGAATTTCTTAATGGATTATTTAGCCTTAGTTCAAATGAAAGACCAGCTGAGAAGGAACTGGAAGAGATTGCCGGAAACCGCTTTACAAAGCTTTTTAGACAGCTTCGATATTGAATATGCGCACAACTCAACGGCGATTGAAGGTAACTCACTAACCTTGATTGAAACAAAAACGGTTCTTGAAGATAAGCTCTCAATCGGCGGTAAGAGTCTTTGTGAAATCTACGAGGTAATCAATCACAACAAGGCTTTTTCCTATGTGAAAGCATGTGTTGCCAAACAAGAATCTCTGTCAGAAAGCATTTCGAAAAATATTCATGCGATACTGATGGATAATATCCTTGTTGGCGGCATGTATCGGAATTGTGAAGTTCGGATCACCGGAGCCGGACATCAACCACCGGCCGGCAATGAAATGGACTCACAGATCAAGGCATTATATTCGAACTTGCCCAATCATCCTGAACTGAATTCCATCGAGCTTGCTGCATATACGCATGCAGAATTTGTTCGTATCCATCCGTTTGAGGACGGAAACGGCAGAACGGCACGCTTAATCATGAACTATCAACTGATGATAAGTGGATTTCTTCCCATATCCATCCGAAAAGAAGATCGATTGAAGTATTTTGAAACTCTTGAGCAATATGCTTCCGAGAGCAATCTTCAGCCTTTTTCAGACCTGATTGCTGATTTGGAAGAAGAACTGATTCGTGAATACATGTCCCTGCTTCCCAAAGAAAGAGACAGCGACGAAAGATAGAAACCTACAACACTGTTCTATATGAGAGCACATCGCAAGATGTGCTTTTATCAAATATATCGAAACCGATCCGTAATCCTGTATTTTTGAATGGTGTATTCTAGTGTAAGATGTATTTGGGTAATAGAACTCGACAACCGGGAGGGATTCAAATGACCAATCGGAACAACGGAAAAAAGAAAAACGAAATCACGATTCGGAGCAGCGCCGCTGAATATTTGACTTTTGTCGCATCGAGCGGCGAGGGCGGTGTTGAAGTCCGCTATGAGGACGAGAATATTTGGTTGACGCAAAAATTGATGGCGGAGTTATACGATGTTAACGTTCGTACTGTCAATGAGCATATAAAGAAGATCTTCTCGGACAATGAACTGACCGAGGAGACAGTTATCCGGAATTTCCGGATAACTGCGTCTGACGGAAAGACCTATAACACCAACCACTATAACCTGCAAGTAATCATCGCCGTGGGATTCAAGGTTAATAATGAGCGGGCGGTTCGTTTTAGAAAATGGGCGAGCCAAATTGTGAAGGATTATACCATACAGGGTTGGACAATGGACGTTGAACGGCTGAAAAAAGGTCATATGTTCACAGATGAGTATTTTGACCGCCAGCTGCATTATATTCGGGAAATTCGTCTGTCGGAACGCAAATTCTATCAAAAAGTGACAGACATATATGCTACTGCGTTTGATTATGACAAGGATGCCAATACTACGCGAGAATTTTTCCAGTTGGTTCAAAATAAAATGCACTGGGCGGTTCATAGACACACAGCAGCTGAGTTGATTGTGGAGAGAGCCGATGCGGACAAAGAACATATGGGCCTGACTACATGGGAGTCCGCACCCGAAGGGAAAATCATCAAAGCAGATGTATCTGTTGCGAAAAATTACTTGAGCGAAAAAGAGATGGACTATCTGGAACGCGTTGTATCCATTTATCTGGACTATGCAGAGTTACAGACCGAGCGCAAGATACCTATGTCCATGGAAGACTGGGCAAAGAGGCTTGACGGTTTTCTAGACTTTAACGGCAACGCAATTCTGACGGATGCCGGAAAAATATCGCATGAACAGGCGAAACTTCATGCCGAAACAGAATTCGAGAAGTACCGCATTGTGCAGGACAGATTGTTTGAGAGCGATTTTGACAAGTTTATGCAGATGGAGGAACGGCTAAAGTAAAGATTCGTTTTTTCTGCTGTGTTACGGAATAGGGCAATTCTGTCAATTTCAGATGCTTTAGCTATTGTATACATGATTTTCTCCTATTCACAGATTCGCTTGATGGCTGAATATATCCAAACAACGGATTTTAATAGAATACTGATAAATTTGTTGCAGGATATAATCGAATTTGTTTAGTATTTATATCCTGCTTGCGGGACGGTTGCGATTGAGACCCTATAAATTGATGAGGAGGAGGAGAGCGTACATGATTTATTTCACCGCAGCGCATATAAAAAATTTGCAGCCCGTGTCGAATTCATTTCTGATCGGAGCTGGAAAAAGCACAGCGTATGTGAGGAATGTCGAAAGATAACAAAATTAAAAACCCGTTAAAAATCACTCGCGATAGCTACAGATTTTGCTATAACGAAAAGAATGCGGATATATGCATTTTGATTTCGTTATAAATGGTGTATTATAATAGTATAGAAATTGAGAAAGGATGTGGCGAAATGATTAAGCGAGAAATGTATATGTCGAGGATCCGCCCTTTTATGAATCGGGATATCGTTAAGGTATTGACAGGAATCAGGCGTTCCGGAAAGTCCGTTATGCTGGAGCTGATACACGAAGAATTGCGTTTGCAGGGTGTTGCGGAAGGACAAATTCTATCGGTCAATCTGGAAAGCAAAAAAGATGCTTATCTCTCGTCTATTGATGGGATTTATGATCATGTTCGCCATTTCGTTTCCGATTCTTCCGGTAAAGTCTATCTGTTTTTTGATGAAATTCAGGAGATTGAAGGTTGGGAAAAGATGATCAACTCCTTTTTGGTTGATTTCGATGCGGATATCTATATCACAGGGTCAAATGCTAAGCTGCTGGCAGGTGAACTGGCGACATATCTCGGAGGAAGGTATGTGGAATTCAATATTTACCCATTTTCGTTCAAAGAGGTATTGGAAACCATGCCCGGCGCTGATATATCTGAGGCGTTTACGACTTATCTTACCAGAGGCGGAATGCCCTTCCTTTACCAGTATCCGCTCGACGAAAGGAGTGCGATGCAATACCTCGAAGATATTTACAATTCAATCATCCTAAAAGACATAGCTACCAGAAATAAGATCCGCGATATAGAACTCCTTAAGCGGATCATTCAATTTTTTCTTGCGAATATCGGGAATGCATTTTCGGCAGCAAGTATTTCGAAATTCTTGAAAAGTGAGTTGCGAAGTACCTCTACGGAAACCATTTATAACTACATTGATTATTGTGAAGCGGCTTGTTTTCTTCATCTGGTCTCCCGTGAGGATATCATTGGAAAAAGACTTTTACAGTTTCAGGAGAAAATTTATATTACGGATCACGGAATTCGAGAAGCGGTTTATGGGAATAACCTACGTGACATCAATCAAACCCTTGAAAACATTGTTTACATGGAATTGCTCCGGCGGGGGTATCAGGTCAGAGTCGGAAAGGCAGGCGTTCGAGAAATTGACTTTGTCGCCGAGCGTGAGAATGAAAAGGTATATATTCAAGTGACGTATATACTTGCGACTGAAGAGACGATTGAAAGAGAGTTTTCCGTTCTTGAGTCTGTTTTAGACAATTATCCGAAATATGTTGTTTCAATGGATGAAATTGACAGAGGAAGAAATGGAATTAGAAATGTTCATATACGGGAATTTCTATTAATGGAAAATTATTAATGGGATTATGAGGCACTACATTATCGAAAGTAGTATAAAGGATAGATTTTTGTAATACGAGGTAGATAATTGTATTTATATCTATATCTCAAGGCGGTTGCGATTATGCTAATGCAAATAGATGAGGAGGAGAGCATACATGATTTATTTCACCGCTGACCAGCATTTCGGTCACGCAAACATCATAAAGCTGTGCAGCCGGCCTTTTTCCGATGTTCAGGAAATGGATGAAGTACTCATCGACAACTGGAATCGACGCGTAACAAACGGAGATACTATATACATTATCGGGGATCTATTTTTCAGGAACACGGTTACGAACGAGGAGTACCTGATGCGACTGAAAGGCAAAAAGTATCTCATTCTCGGGAATCATGACAATACCTGGATCCGTAAAGTTGATATAGCAAAGTACTTTCTTTCCGTCGAGACACTGACGGAAATCGGAGACGGACAACGAAAACTCATCCTGTGTCATTATCCGATGATGAGCTGGAATGCGATGAGTCGGGGCAGTTACATGATACACGGACATATTCATGAGAACACAAATGCGCAGTATTGGCCATTGCTGCAAAACAATCCCAATGTTCTCAATGCAGGCGTTGATATCAATAATTTCTCCCCGGTACTGTTTGAAGAGATGCTGGAAAACAACATTGAATATAAAATGAAAGAGCGCCATAGCGGTATTGCCAACGCATAATTTCATCTACTGAGATATTTCAAAAGATAGTATCCCATTTCAACTTTAAATTAATTCGATCGTATATATCATCATGGCTATTTCGTCAGAAATAGTACACTCTTTTTCTGACAAAACATCTCTATTAGTGTTTTTCTTTTTCGTATGAATGAGCCTTTTCTCGAACTAGAAAGATACCCAGTCAACCAGAGTACATGTGCAATTTCTGCACATGTATTTGAAAGCTCAGTTCAGCATTATTTCTCGTTTCTATTTTAGCAAGCACTGGATTCGTATAGCCACTCATCCAAACCTCAGTGGCATTCGCCCCTGAAACCCCAATCCATCCACCAGAACTGCCGGATCATCCCAACAGGATGACCGGTATTTTTATGTCCCTAAAACGAATAGGAGGTATCCCAAAATGAGAAAGAAGACCAAGCAACTGAACATTCGCCTGACCGAATCAGAATTTGCCCGACTGACAAAGAACGCCCGAAAAGCGGATCTCACAATGACCTGCTATCTAGCCATGCTGATTAACGGCTATTCGCCCAGAGAGAAAGCGGACCTGGATTTCATTGACCTGATGAGCGGGCTGTCGGATCTCGCACAGTGCTACCGTAATTTGGCAGTTGCCCGTCGGACATCTGCCAGCAATGACACCGACGCAATCTCAAGCACCGTCGTAGATGCCATCGAATGGCAACAGCAACTTGAAAAATTAACGCGAATCATCATGGAGATCCAATGCGCAGTTCTACTGCCGGAAAGAGAGGAAATTATATGGCCGTAACAAAGATATGGGATGTCGAGGGCTGGATAGGACAAGTCGTAAACTACATTCAAAACCCTGATAAGACAGACAGTCGGGCATATAGCCCAACAGACCTGCAGGGTCTCTTGGATGTCATGGATTATGTGACACAGGACTACAAGACTGAAAAGCAATACTTTGTTACAGGTATTCATTGCTCACCCGTCATTGCGAGGGAACAGATGATCATGATCAAACAAAAATACGGAAAAACGGACGGTAAAGTGGCCTACCACGGCTACCAGTCCTTCAAGCCAGGCGAAGTGGTTCCGGAAGTAGCCCATGCAATCGGAGTCAAGCTGGCGAATGAGCTTTGGGGCGACCGGTTCCAGGTACTTGTTGCAACACACCTCGATAAAGATCATTTGCACAATCACTTTGTCATCAACTCTGTTTCATATGCTGATGGGAAAAAGTATAACGACTGTACCCGCACGTATTACCAAATGCGCGAAGCCTCAGACCGCCTGTGCCGCGAATATGGCCTTACAGTAATCCAAGATCCTCAGTCCGGAAAATCACAGCCATATGCCGTATGGAAAGCCGAGAAGGAAGGTGCCGAAACTTGGTACGATTACATCAGAGAAGACATTGACAGCACAATTTCTCAGTCCGCCACACTAAAACAATTCCTCCAAAAGCTCACGCAAAGAGGGTACACCGTCAAAACCGGCGGTAAATATCTTGCTGTACGCCCGAAGGGAAAAGAGCGCTTCGTCCGTTTGAAAACTCTTGGACAAACCTACACAGAAGATACAATCATCCGCCGTATACTTGATTTTCACGGCAAAAAAAATCTGCAGCCGCGTTTTCTTCCAACCCTCCCCAAAAGGTACAAATCAACTCCAATCTCAAGTCTTCGTGAGACAAAACATCTGACCTCCTATCAACGGTGTTACTTCCAATGGCTCTATATGATGGGGCTGCTGCCCGAAAATCGGATCGCACCGTCATACAGAACACCAGAACAGCGAGCGGCGCTTGTTAAAATTGACCTGTATTCACGAATCGCAGTTCTCCTGACAAGCCGCAATATTAAAACACCAACCGATTTGAAGGAATTCGAAAGTGTCCTGCAGAATGAGGCGATTACTCTTCAAAAAGAACGCAACAAAATGTCCCAGTATTGCAGTACACTTGCGAATCCTGAATCACTTAAGATGCTTGATAACAAGAAAAATGACATTACCTATCGGCTGCGTGTAATCAGGAAAGACTTGAAATGCTGCGGGGAAATTTTGAGACTGTCAATTGTCATAAGAGAAAAAATTTCTAAACAACACGAGAAAACGCAGATAGGGAAAAAATATGAGCGAAACCGAGAGAAGGGGAGTAGTATTTGACTAATAAAAATTGTTTCAAAGTTGATTGTCAAAATATTTAAGAATGAAATATAATTATGAGTGAACTGAGCCCCTTAAAAACAGATAAAATTGAATAAGGTTGAATAAGGTTAAATAAATCTCCGGAAATGAAATATATAGAGCTTTTAACTCGTTATATAAGTGAAGGGAGTTGATGCTGCACATGAAATCTCCTGCTGATCTCAATGAAGCCATTAGCATTATAGTTCATACATACAGCACTAGTGTCCTCCGATTTGCCTATTCATATGTCAAAAATCGCTCTGATGCTGAGGATATAGCACAGGACGTATTTATTACCTACATACAAAAAGCACCGGACTTTGATCACGAAATGCAGCGGAAGTCGTGGATCATGAGCGTAACAAGTAACAAGTGCAAAGATTATCTGAAATCCAGCTGGAAAAAGCGCGTGACTTATATGCCTGAAAATCTTGGCTATCTTCCCAAAGAAGAATCCACTTTGATCTCTTGTGTTTATTCGCTTGATGAAAAGTATCGAATCCCCATTCATCTTTACTACTTTGAAGGGTATTCGGTTGAAGAAATAGCCAGGATCACAGGCAATAAAAGTGCGACCGTTGCAACATGGCTGTCTCGTGGTAGAGCGCTGTTAAAAACAAAGATAGGAGATGATTTTTGTGAATAATAATCCATATAAATCTGCGGTGGAGCACCTCAAATTCAATGAAGCGTTTGATGAACAAACAATCGCTCTTATGATAGCTGCGGCACAGAGAAAAAAGACCAATCGACCATTTCGAATTCCCATAGGCAGTTGGCGGTATATTGCGGCAGCGGCGGTTATCGCACTGCTGTTTATTGCTGTTCCCTTGATAAGGGGTCCGCAAAATACAAACGAAACAACAATAGCGGCGGTTATGACAGCTGCGGGTTACGAAACAACGGCAACTGCGGCTATGACTGAAGCTTGTTACGGAACAACAGACCAATCTGCAGTAATGTCAAACAATACAACTGCTTTGACCACCCTGTCGACAGATGTTTATTCGCCGGGAACTGTCATAGAGAATGGCACTATGTATGTCTCAAGTACTACTGATACTTCTGATAGATTAAAGCAATACAGTATGAATGAACTTGTGGGCGTTGCTGGCAACATATTTACAGGTCTTTGTGTGTCTTCAGAACCGGTCTTTCAGAACGATTTCCTGTATACGCTATCGAAGGTTCAGGTAACAGCAGTTTTTAAAGGAGCATTCCAGGTGGGGGATATTGTACCGGTTGTTGAAATGGGTGGTCGAACGACGATCGGAGAATATAGAAAAGAAACCACTGTTGAAATTAAGGACTTTGATCATTACGATGACAGTATTTCTGCTGATACTAAGTTTGTTGAGGGAATGGATGGTTACTATCCGCTGAAAGTTGATGATAACGTCTTATTATTTGTAGGTGATACAAGTGGTTTTCTGAATGATTTCACCGGACCATTGTACGACACGTACGGAGATTATGAAGGGAAAATGTATTTCAGGAATGAAAATGTCTATGCGAGAAACACTCCATCAAATACGGACAAAATTATATTTGATGAGAAGTCATTATCTATATCGCTGGATGAGCTCAAATCACTGGTTGAAGGTTCAAAATAGCACTTGAGGTTTTTGACCAGTGAAGGCATATGGCTTAAACCTACAGGAGGGAATCATCATGAAAAATTTAGCAAAAACAAAATTTTTCTGCTTGCTTTGTTTATTGGTCTGTTTTCTGACTGGTTCCTGTGCGAAAACAACGGATTATCCTCAGTTTACCTTGACAGAACCAGATCGAATCTTGATAACACAGGGCAGTAAATCGGTTGAATATGATAAGAACAGTCCGGCGTTTGAAAAAATCTTTGTTCCTATCCAAGATGTCTGGTGGAAGAAAAATCAGAATTATGAGATGGTTACAAATGGTAGGCCAACAAAAGTACTGACGCAACTCTCAGAAGAGAATATTGATAATCAGACAATCATGGTGTCATTTCTTTATGATACACCCATTGCATGGACAGACGCTTTTGAACCGGGAGACATTAAAACGCATGAGGTCTCGCAATATGTATTTTTCCCTTTCGGATACAATTCCGGCGCAGCTGAGGAAAGCAACGAGGTTAGTGATGTTGGTATAATGGCTGTCGAAGAGGACGGGAATTTATACAATCAAAATAATGTATACGTTTTTCTTTACTCGTCTGCTATTAGAGATATCGTTACCGAAATAATAACGACGAACGATTCAAAGCTGTCCAATGTGATTGATACCACTAAGACAACTACCGATGAATCCACCCTTCTTGCATTTCAGAATAGAGTTGACGAACAGGTCGAATTAATGGATCAGGCAAGTATTCCGGAAGATTTTACCTATTACTCAGGAAGGTATATAGAAAATCAGAAGACGCTTATTGTTGCCGTGACCTGTTCCCCGGACACATTCAAATCAGAATATTCAAATCTGCTCGATTTCAGTTTTATCCAAGTAAAACAAGTTAAATACACTTACAAAGAACTCGAAGCAGCACGCGAGATACTAAACAAAGAGTGGCTCAAATCAGACAGACTGTCAGACATGGGGATCATCGGCCATGGCGTTGATGAGAAGAACAATGCAGTTTTGATTGTGGTCTTGGAACTAAATGACGAAATCCGCAATGAAGTTGCCAAACTAATCCCCGATTCAGGCATGATCGAGTTTGAGATTGGAGAAGAGATCATTCCATATTGATAAGTTCTGGTTAAGGATATTATGAAAATTCAATTATTGAAATCAGAAATGCGTCAAAATTGTTTAAGCAAAAAGAAACCTGGAGCCTCAGTCCATTGATTCGTGCAAGATAATCGTCAACGAGAATTCACTCTCTGTTGTATCTACCCGCAGGAGACCTTGATATTTTTCGACCAATAGACTGATGCTGGAAAATCCAAACCCATGCTTATTGTGGTCGGCTTTGGTTGATACATATTGTCCATTCTCCTTGATCAGTTGTCCGGAGATTGGATTGGTCAGCTTAATTATCAAAAGACCTTTGTCCGATTGTAATGTTAGGCTGATGACTCGCTGATCTATTTCTACCATCTGTTCTGTGGCTTCAATTGCATTATCCAGCGCATTTCCAAGAATCACACTGAGATCTATGTCTGAAATCCGTTGTATGTCATTCAGATGATGTTCAACATTCAGTCGAATCTGCCGATCCTGAGATACCTTCTGCTTTTGAGATAAAATTGCATCTATCAGAGAATACCCGGTTTCTATCCTCGAAGGACTTTGTGTAAAGCCATCTAGAATTTGTTCAAGTAGTCCTTTTGCAATAGTCTGGTTTTCCTGGTTCAATGCATTCACTACAGGCAGCAGACTGTTTTTTACATCGTGAACTAACCGTCGGACTTCATGCTGCTGCTCATCCAAGAGGTGGATTTGTTGTTTTTCAGATTCTAGGTGTTGCTGTAAAAGTTGATACTGCCTACTGATTTCAGCATCCTTTTGCATCTGGTAGTATTGATCAAACACGATTAGATTAGTAAACAGCAGCGCTAAGGTGCTAATAGCTGTTAAAGCAAACAAAGAGCTGTTTGTCTGGTCTTGCCAAAAGATCTGCATATCAAAGACGATCATTACCGATACGACCGGTAATGAGAACAGAGGCAGAATTCGTCTCAAGGGAAGTCTACTCTCACTGGAGGGGACAAATTGCTGGACAGTCTTAAGAATTATGAAAAGACCCAGCTTGCACACCATAATGGATGTAAGTCGGTCAATGGATGGCTCCATTAGATGAACAAAAAAATCAATAAACACCAGATTGAGCAGTGCCAATAAGGCGAATTCAGACACAAGCCAGACAACAAAAAACGCAATGGTCAAAAGGACTCGCTGATGTATAGTTCCAACATAAAAAATCAGAGCTATGGCTAAACCGATCGTGATAAACAGTAAAACACTTGGTATGGTTTCCAGTGAAGTTTGATTGATAATATATGTGGCACTTGCCTGAATGAAAGGCAAAATCCAATAAATTACCTTTTTCTCAAAACGGCGGCGGAGAAAAGTATTGAAAAAAGAAATAAGAATGAGTCCTTCAAATAGATTCGCTGAGCATTCGATCAAGAACCAGAGCCAAGTGGATTGCATCAGATTCTGTCCTCCATGTTTTTGGACATAGCCATCATCACGTTGTTTTGATAAATTCGGCTAACCGGAAAGTTCCTGCCATTACTCAACAACAAATTATGCTGACGCTTTTCGCGGATTTCTGTGACATTGACCAGAACACCTTTATACGGTTTGACAAAACCTTGCGCAAGCAGTTGTTCTTCCAGGTCTTTCAACTGAGCTCGCTGCACGGAGTGATAGACCCCTTGCTTTGTCGAAAAAATAATCTGTCGATTTTTATATTCCGCGCAATAAAGCTCGCTGAGGCGAATTTGAACGAGCGTGTTCTGATCTGTCTTAACGAGCAGGAACTGCTCATCTCTATGTTGTTTTTTGAGCGCTGCACGGAGTGCTTCCGGCAATTCCTGTTCAATATTTTCTTTCAGGATATAGCGAAATGTGGTCAGGCGATACGCCTTAAGTGCAAAATCTGCAAATGCAGTTATGAAAATAATCAGGCACTCATTGTCCAGTTCGCGTAGAGCTTGACCCGTTGCTTCTCCGCCCAGAATGGGCATATCCCAATCCAATAAAACGATATCATAACGAGAACCATCATGGATCTTTTCAACCAAATGAACTCCATCATCATAAGTTTCAATCATAGGTTCCAGAGAATCATCAAGCCGCATAAGTGTAGATTGTGTCGACTGATGAATTTGTTCAAGAAAATGAATATTGTCGTCACAAATCGCAATTCGCAGCATCATTCAACCCCAAGACTTTTTGTATCAAGTATAGCATAAAATCTAAACTCAAGAATTGATTTTACCACTTGATACACAAAAGTTACCTCTTGTGCCAATGGTATTGATTGTGTAGTTTTCCTATGATACGGTGCTCTTAAATAGAGGAGATAGCTGCAAGATATTGTGAACAAGCGGTGGATCCTATGTGATTAGAAATAGTGGCTGAAAAAATGACAGGCTTTTTAGAAAAGCGGAGTTTGATTGAATCAGATCAGGCTGCCGTTTACGTGTATGGAATGACGCTAATGATTTTTAGTATAGCGACTTTGGTTGCCATATCTGGGAGGTATTTGAATGCGTAGTAGGATGATATGGATAATGGTATTGGCAACTGTGATTTGCACTATGCTTGACGGCTGTAGGAATATGCCCTATCTCAGTAATGTTTTCCATTCGAAACAAGCGGATGGATAAGCAAAATAAGCTGATCAATGGTGTAATTACGCCATTGATCGCAAGTTGGTGCTTTGTTTCGATGATTTCCCTTGTTCGCTCTGGTATATATAAATTTGAATTACTTAATTTTGTCAGCGAGATTTCTCCAATAACCTTCATTTTTCAGATAGGAGCCGTCTTTTGTACACTAACTGTCATCAATCGGATTGTTCGTAACTCGTGTATCTATAAAGCAATTTTGCTGATAATGGTTTCGATTTATGCTGCAATTCTCATTCGTTCCTATGAAGACACTTCGTTTTTTGTTGGAATATCAATAGCATGTGCTGTGATTGGTTACTTCGCATTTCGAGATGATAAACTC
>Ga0209124_10000261_pt1 | contig 35530 bp, 28 predicted proteins | sample BarGraIncu01122A_FD_184502 | JGI IMG/M metagenome (GOLD analysis project Ga0209124, IMG submission 184502) | Arctic peat soil microbial communities from Barrow, Alaska - Barrow Graham LP Incubations 011-22A (SPAdes) (version 2) | ecosystem: Environmental > Terrestrial > Soil > Wetlands > Peat...
GTTTACAACTGTTTTTACCGGTCTTTTCGGACCGCCGCCAACAGGTCTGTTGTTGCTGTTAGGATGGTTTGGTCTAGCTCCACCAGCGTTTCCACCATTTCCACCGGTTGTGCCGGGAGTAACTTTTTTCGGACTAGCAAATCCTTGCGTTGGTCCGTTTGGTTGTGGAACTTTGTTGATGTCTACTTTTTGGTTCGAGAAACGTTCACGTTTTTTCTTTGGTTGGCCAACTGAAGGTGAGTTTGCTACTTCTGCAGCTGTGCGCAATATTTTTTTCTCACCAACAACCAGAGGTTTTTTAGGATCGGCAATAACTCTTCCTTTATCTTCGCGTTCTCTACGTTTTTGTTCTTTCGATTTTGGTTTTGGACGAGTGCTTTGGTTTAGCAAGTCCAGGTTTATTGTTCCGATTACTACCGGAGCTTTATCTAATGTCGGACGAGATAGAGAGAAAACTTCGTCTTCCTCGTGATCATTATCTTTAGTTTCAATAGTACCTGTGGCTTCCGATTTATCATCTTCAACTTCGGGTACTATGTTCTTTTCTTTAATCGGTTGAACTGTTTCTGCTTTTGGCTCCACAATTACTTTTTGCTTTTCAACAACCTCAACAGTTTTTGCTTCTTTAGCTACAACTTCTGCCTTGTGTATTGGTTTCTCAACTTCAACTTTCGGTGCAACCACTTCAACCTTTGGTTGAGATTCTACTTTAGGAGTTTCCACTTCTTTTTTAGGAGCTGGCTTTTCTACTTCAACCACAACCTTTTGTTCTACCGGTTTTGCAACTTCCACTTTTTCGACAATTGTCTCAACTATTGGTTTAGTTGGTTCAACAACCACTGGTTTCTCAACTTCCGGCGCTGGTTTTGGAGTCTCAGGCTTTTTTTCAACAGGTTTTTCCTTTGCACTCAAATCGATATGACCAACAGATTTGAAATGAGGTAATTGATCTTCAGAAATAGTAACTTGAATTGTTTCCACAGGTTTTGGAGCTGGTTTAGGTTGATTATAACCTTCCAATGCTACAGTTTCAGCCTTGTCCTTGTGATGGCGCTCTTGGCTTATTCGCTCTGATTCAATTCTCAGAGCCATATCTTTGTTAAATTCTTTTGCCAATAAAAGATGCATGTCGTCCGTCAATTTCAAATTGGGGTCGACAACAATTTTATGACCTTTTTTTGCAAAAAACTCTACTGCGGTGGTCATTCCGACATTTAATTCTTTACAGGCTTTGCTTAATCTTATGGACATATTCTATAATTACAGTTTTTCTATTATTTAAAAAGTATCCGGTCTTCAATCTCTGGTTTCCGGTCAATCCTCAACTTAACGCGGAACGCGAAACGCAAAACACGAAATGGGCTATTCTTTAGCCTCTTCTTGTTCTTCCGATTCGTCTTCTTCGGCGAATTCGGCATTTAGAATGGTCAACACATCGTCGATGGTTTCTTCTTCTAAGTCGGTACGACGAATCAAATCCTGACGTGAAATGGTGAGTACGCTTTTAGCAGTGTCGCATCCAATTGCTTTCAACGCATCGATAACCCATTGATCAATTTCGTCGCTGAATTCATCTAAGTAGATATCTTCAGTTTCGGTTTCTTCGTCCAATTCGCGGAATACATCCAGTGTGTAACCGGTAAGCATTCCTGCCAGTTTAATGTTCATACCACCTTTACCAATTGCCTGAGAAACTTCCTCCGGTTTCAGGTAAATTTCTGCTTTTTTCTCTACTTCGTTCAATCGGATAGACGATATTTTTGCAGGGCTTAAAGCACGTGATATAAATAAGTTCGTGTTGTTTGTGTAGTTGATAACGTCAATGTTTTCGTTGCGTAATTCGCGAACGATGCCATGAATACGAGATCCTTTTACACCAACGCAAGCACCTACCGGATCAATACGATCATCGTACGATTCAACAGCTACTTTTGCACGTTCACCCGGCATACGGGCAATTTTCTTTATGATAATCAAACCTTCATGAATCTCAGGTACTTCCAGTTCGAATAGGCGTTCAAGGAATACTGGTGAAATACGTGAAAGAATAATTTTAGGATTATTATTTTTATTTTCCACCATGGCTACCACTGCACGAACGGTGTCGCCTTTGCGGTAAAAATCGGTAGGTATCTGTTCTGTTTTTGGTAAATAAAGTTCGTTGCCTTCTTCATCGATAAGCAACATTTCTTTTTTCCAGATTTGATATAATTCAGCACTTACTATCTGACCAACTTTTTCGCTGTATTTGCTGAATACATTATCTTTTTGAAGTTCTAATATTTTAGACGAAAGTGTTTGACGAAGTGTAAGAATTGCACGACGACCAAAGCCAATAAAGTCAACTAATTCAGTAACATCTTCATCAATTTCGTAATCTTCATCAATTTTCTTAGCATCACTAAGGGAAATTTGTAAGTTTGGATCTTCTAATTCGTCATCAGCCACTACTGTACGGTTACGATAAATCTCGAAGTCACCTTTATCAGGATTGATAATGACATCGTAATTCTCGTCCGTTCCAAACATTTTTGAAATAACATTGCGGAACGACTCTTCCATTACACTAATCAAAGTACTTCTATCGATATTTTTTAGCTCTTTGAACTCCGAAAAAGTATCAATTAAGCTAATAGTTTCTTTTTTGCTCATGGCTTATTTGAATCTAATAATATATTTTGTTGTTTTAATATCTTCGTATGAGAGGGTTATGTTCTCAGTAACTATAATTTTACGTTTGGCACCTTCCGGTTTTTCAGTTTTTTCTATTTCCAAAACAAATTCAGTTTCGTTTACTTCAACTAAAACTCCGGAAACTTTTTTGCCTTCTTTTGACAATACTTCAACCTCGTTGCCAATGTTTTTTTCGTACTGTTTCAGTACTTTAAATGGCTCAGTTAGTCCTGCTGAACTCACTTCCAACTCATAATCTTCTATTTCGCGATCCATTTGAGATTCGATATAGCGATTTACCTCCATACAAAATTCAATCGTTACACCGTCAAATGAATCAATTTCCACCGAAATACGGTTGTCCGGGGTGACTTTTACATCCACCAAATAATAATTTTTGTCTGCAATATATTGCTCAACTATCTGATATACTGATTCTTTTAAGATCATATAATATGTTATAGTAACAAACGAGGGGACTGTTGTCCCCTCCTCTATATCCTGTTTCGTGTGCAAAAGTACAAAATAATTCTTTATTATACAAAGAATTAGGAGAAAAGTTCATAGATCACATATTTGTTTTAGTATCAATCACTTTGTGTTTTTATTTTTCAGTCCGCTTTTATTTTGTATTTATATTCAAAAAAACAGAGGTTGATTATCATCTTCAATAAGAAATACTGTTATCTTTGTATATCACGATTAAAAATGACGAATGTAAGTCCCGTGTTTTAACTTTAATTAAGTTGTAAGCGATTTCAATCTGTGTCAATATAAACAATAACCCCTCACTCTTATGTTTAAAATACTATCCGTAAATCCTGGTTCTACTTCTACTAAATTTGCAGTTTACGAAGATGAAAAATTAGTGTGCCTCCATACTATTCGTCATTCGGCAGATGATTTGAAACCTTTTCAATCTTTACTTGAACAGCATGAATTTCGTAAAAATCTTATGGTAGATTATTTGGTAAAAGATGGAATTGATATTTCAGAATTGTCGGCTGTAGTAGGTCGTGGAGGTTTGGTTCGTCCGCTCGAATCGGGTGTTTATAGTGTCAATGACAAGTATATTGAAGATTTAAAGACCAGATACTCGGCAGAGCATGCCAGTAATTTGGGTGGAGTGATAGCACGTGAAATTGCCGAAACAATTCCCGGTTGTCTTGCGCTGATTGCTGATCCGGTTGTTGTGGACGAATATCAGGATGTGGCACGAATTAGCGGACTGCCTCAAATTCCTCGTCGTTCGATGTTTCATGCATTGAATCATAAGGCTATAGCTCGGAAATATGCGGCAGCAAATGGAACTACCTACGAAAAACTAAACTTAGTTGTTGCTCATATGGGTGGCGGAATTTCGGTTGCGGCTCATCGTTTAGGTAAGGTGGTAGATTCAAATCAGGGTTTGGATGGCTATGGCCCTTTCTCTCCCGAACGTGCAGGTACGCTCGATGCCGGGCAACTGGTAGATATGTGTTTTGAAGGGAAATATTCGCAAGAAGAAATTCGCAAATTGTTGGTTGGTAATGGTGGTTTAATGGCGCATCTTGGTATAAATGATACTAAAATCATTCTTCAACTTGTTGAGAATGGTGATGAGAAAGCCCGTTTGGTTTTAGAAGCGCTCGCTTATAATGTTGCCAAAGAAATTGGAGCTATGTTAGCGGTACTCCGCGGTGAAGCTGATTCGGTCGTTCTGACTGGTGGCATTGCCTACAGTAAATTTGTTGTGGATTATATTAAAAAAATGATTTCGCCAATGATAAAAGTGACTGTTTATCCAGGAGAAGATGAAATGGAAGCTTTAGCAATGAGTGGGCTGCGAGTGCTTAGAGGAGAAGAAGCGAAAGTGTATTAATGCTTAATGCTTAGTTGTTTAGATCTAATAATTATTTCTTCCCAATATACCCACATTGCAAAAATTATCAGGTAAAACAGGTACTTGAAGATGTAGAAGTGAAGCAAGTCAAATGTGTTGTGGTGGTTTTCAATAAAAGCAACAATAAAAGTGATTCTGAGAATATTGAAAAGATATACCACTAACAATCCTAGTGGTATGTACCATATCTTTTTTGCCCAGGGGCCACGCGAAAAAGCAATGATGCAGAAAAAAATATAGGCTTGTTTTAAACCTGTACAGCCCCAAATAATTTGAACGGAAACGTTGTTTCCGTGTCGCAATGTGTTTGATGCATCTAAAGTAACATTGCTGCCAATTGTGTGTAAAAGCCAACTGCATAATTCTGCTACGTGTCTCGCCATAAAAACAAAAGGGGTGGAAATATTAATTCCGAACAACGTTACCAGTGTGTCGGTTTCATCTCCCAATACATTATACTTCCAAAAGAAATTTGATACCGCTAGAATTATCACAAAGCGTATTACTCCGCGATACGGAGTTAACTTCTGTGACAATTTAAATGTGGGTAATTTCATAGTGGATAATTATTTGTAATTTATTGTACGTTGTATCTTACTTTGAATAATAGCTATTTTATCATTTCTCGATTGTTCGAAAGTGGTATGTAATTCCCGCTAAAATAGCTGGATAAATGTCAACCGGAATTTTTGAAGTATAGTCATTATAGTTGTCACTCAAAATGTTGCCTTCTGCAATTAAGTTCAAGTCAATGAACTGTGACAGATGAAAACATCCCTGAATGCCATCCCGTCCTACAGGTAGAAATATATCTTTTGAAAACGTAGCTTTATTGCGATGAACAAGCCCTGCTCCTACAAAAGCCATGAAATCATATGGACGGCTTAGATTATATCTTCCGTAATAGTTGCTTAAGTTTACTATTAAATCAATTGTTGTATTTTGAGCGCTAAATGGGATTAGAGTGTTATCGAAACGGATGTCTGGCCAATTATGTTTGACAAAACCGAATGAACCGTTTACACCAATTGTAGGTGTAAAATTATAACCAACGGAAGCTCGAACTATAGATCCAACGCTTTGTCCCACCGAGTATGATCCGAAGCCTTCAGACATAATCAATTAATTCCTCCATTTGCGCTGATGTATAATTGAGGTTTGAAAATGTAGTATGAGACTTTTCTGGAAATCTGAGAATTGGCAATGCATGAAAAGCCAAAACAAAGAAATAAAATAATTATTGTTCTTAATTATTTTGTACGTTTAGTTTTATAATCGTTGTCTTATATCCTTGCGTAAAAAAATATTTGCAATGCTAACTTAAAATTTATTTGTCACTCTAGAAAATGGCACTTTCTCCATTGAGCAAAAATCGTTGTGCTGATAATTAAAATAACCCGTTATGGCAATCATAGCTGCATTGTCGGTTGTAAATGCAAAAGGTGGAATATATACCTCCCAATTGTATTTTTTGCCATAATCATGAAATGCTTGACGTAGTGCTGAATTGGCTGAAACACCGCCAGCCACCGCCACCTGTTTTATGTTTAGTTCTGAGGTAGCTTTACGAAGTTTATTCATCAAAATATCCACTACAGTTGCTTGAAGTGAAGCGCATATGTCGTTTAGGTTTTTTGCTACAAAGTCCGGATCTTCTTTCACTTTGTCGCGTAGTAAGTATAAAAACGATGTTTTCAATCCGCTGAAACTATAGTTGTATCCCGGAATCTGAGGTTTGTTGAACACAAATGCTTTCGGATTTCCTTCTTTTGCCAGTCTGTCGATGTGTGGACCACCAGGGTAAGGCAGTCCCATGACTTTTGCGCATTTGTCAAATGCTTCACCAGCAGCATCGTCTATTGTTTGGCCTACCACTTCCATGTCGTTGTAAGCACGCACCAGCACTATCTGTGAATTTCCTCCCGATACAAGTAAACATAAAAATGGAAATTCGGGTTGGCGTTCATTCGGTTTCCCTTCGCTAATGAAATGTGCCAACACATGTGCTTGTAAGTGATTTACATCCATAAGAGGTATGTTCAGTGCTTGGGCAAGTCCTTTGGCAAATGATGTTCCTACCAAAAGCGAGCCCAACAAGCCAGGTCCACGTGTGAATGCAATACCACTCAATTCTTTTTTATCCACTCCGGCACGTTTAAGTGCTTCGTGAACCACTGGAATAATGTTTTGTTGGTGAGCGCGTGAGGCCAGTTCGGGCACAACGCCACCGTAGCTGGCATGAATGGCCTGACTGGCTATCACATTTGAGAGCATCACCCCATCGCGAATTACAGATGCTGAGGTGTCGTCACATGACGATTCTATGCCAAGTATAATTGTAGGATTCATTTTGATTGTTAGAAATTGAGCAAAAATTGGATAGCGAAATACTTATTCCTGCAATAGTAACGTTTATGGTACAATAATTGTTAATCAGCAATTAGCTTTTTTTATTGCCGACTAATAGAAGTTTCGGAGTAGAAATCGCAAATTATTATTTACTTTTGTCAAATAAACTCCAAAGGTATAAAAAAAACACTCAAAATATTCGGTTTTAGCGTAGCAGGGATAATTCTTTTTTTTGCGACAATTTTTATTTTGCTCAGAATAAGCAAGGTACAGAATTTTATTGCCCAATCCGTAGTTAGTGAACTCTCCGACAAACTTCACTCGAAAGTAACGCTTGGTAGTGTTGATTACAAATTTTTCAACACAATTGCTTTGAATGAATTGTATATTGAGGATCAGCAAGGTGACACGCTTTTATATCTCAAGCAAGCCAATGCACGGTTTGACTTTTGGAAGATATTTAAATCTAAGGTTTTGATTACTTCAGTAGAATTAGATGAGTTTTATGGTAATCTGAAAATTGATAAAGCAGGTCATAGTAATCTCGACTTCGTAATTGAAGCATTTAAAAAACCCAAAACGAAGGATTCTACCAATGTGGAATACCGGATTAATCATTTTAAGATGAAGAATTCGGCATTTTCATATACTAATCTGAAAATGTATAAGCCGCATGTCAATAGTACATTTAATGAAAATAGACTAAAATTCAGTAGAATAAATGCAGATATCGCTCTGGATGTATTGAATAAAGATACGTTGAGTGCTCGTGTGTTGCATTTAAGTGCCGTAGAAAGGTCGGGCTTGATTTTGACCGATTTTACTACTCAAATTCTCGGGTCTTCAAAGGGTGTGTCGCTTCCTAAAATCGAACTAAAGTTACCAAATTCGGAATTGCACCTTGAAAATGTACGCATGAAATTTGATAGCTTGGCTAATTTAAAACAGTTGGCTGAGAAGGTGCGTTGGAATATCCCAATTAGTCGGTCGGATATCGCATTGTCCGATTTGAAAGCTTTCATTCCGGACTTCAATAATGTTAAGGGTGTGATTTCTCTGCAAGGATTAATCTCCGGTCGTATTTCAAGTTTACGTTTCAAAAAAATTAATTTGAAATACGGCAAATCATTTCAGTTGAATGCAGACTTGGATATTAATGGCTTGCCGAACTTGAATGAAGCATTTATTTATGGGCAAATAAATGATCTTCACTTTGAGAAGAGTGATATACAAGATTTTATAGCTGATGTTTCTAAAAAGCCATTTGTGCTACCCAAAGAAATTGATCAGCTGGGGATGATTCGATACAAAGGAAATGTCTCTGGTTTTTTGAGCAATTTGGTGGCTTATGGTAATCTGAATACTAACATTGGTAGTGTGTCGACAGATATTTTGCTGAAATTTGAAAATAAATTACAAGATCTGACGTATAATGGCACTATTAAGTCCGGCAACTTGCAGCTAGGTAAATTGCTAAGTAATAATCAGATTGGAAAGGTTGCATTCAGCTTTAATACTAAAGGAAAGAAGATAGGTGCATCAAGTCTACAAGGTGAAATAAAAGCAAATGTTGGAGAGTTTCAGTTTAATGAATATTCATATCGCGATATTCAATTGAATGGGCAATATGATGGAAAAGGATTTGATGGGAGTGTGGATATTGAGGACGAAAATATTCAAGCGCATTTCAATGGAGTTATTGATAAGAGTCATAAACTACCCATCTATAATTTTGAATTGCAAGTGCCCGTAGTCAATTTCTATGCGCTTCATTTGACTGATAAATATCCGGGAGCTACACTTTCGTTTAATGGGCGGACGAATATGGTGGGAAATTCCTTGGACAATATAAATGGTTATGTCCTTTTTGATGGAATAAGGTTTATCAACCAAAATAAGATCTTAAATGTAAATGAGATCAAATTTGAATCGCGGATTATCAATAATTCTACCAATTTTGTAGTCTCATCAGATTTTGTAAATGGATCTATAAATGGAGATTTTAGATACAGTACTATTAGTAAGACGATTGTAAATATTGTCCAACATTATTTGCCCGCTTTGGCTGCGATTAAAAAAGGCGAAGTTCGTAATTACGACAACCATATAAATATAGACTTGAAAGTAGAAAAAACCACAGAACTGTCTGATGTGTTGGCATTGCCCTATTCGTTAGAAGGTGTGTCGACTTTGAAAGGTTCTATTGATGAAAGTTTAAATAAAATTGACTTGGTTGCGAATATTCCAACTCTCAAATCGTCGAAACAAAAAATTGATAATTTAACCTTACGTATTAACAACCCGGATCAGATTTTACAACTTATTTCCAATGCTCAACTGGATGGAAAAAATGGTTTGACAAATGTTTCTTTAGTTTCTACTGCAGCGAAAGATTCGGTTTCGAGTCATTTGAGTTGGCAGGATTTGACGAAACTTAGTAGTGTGGGCGAAATAAAGGCCATTACCAAGTTTAGAAAAGAAAATTCAAAAATGGCTGCAACGCTGTCGCTGTTGCCAACAAATATTGTTATCTCCGACTCAGTTTGGAGTATTCATCCAGCTACCATCGATTTTAATACTGACAGCACAATAAGCATTCACGATTTCCGCTTCGATAGCAAAACTCAATTTATTCATGTTGATGGTTTGGCTTCTAAAAATCAAAAAGATGTGGTAGTGGTTGATTTAAATAAAGTGGATCTGGGATTTGTGTTGCACAATATTCTAAAATTGAAAGGAATAACTATTGGTGGTATTGTAACCGGAAAAGCTACACTGCTAAGTCTTTTAAAACAACCTGTATTTGAGGCTAATCTTTTTGTAAAGGATGCACAGTTAAATCATAAATTGATTGGTGATGCGCAGTTGTTTTCAACTTGGGATAGACCTAATCAACAGATGTACATAACGGGCGATTTTGTAAATGACAAAAATGTGTCAATAGCCAATGCTAAAGGGGTATTTGTGCCAAAAACCGATTCGCTCGACTTTATTATTGATGCCCATAAACTAAGTGTTCAGTTTCTGACTCCTTATTTTGAAAGTGTAGTGCAGAATGTAAAGGGTTTTGCTTCAGGTAAAATAAGGATGTTTGGTCCATCTAAAACTCTTGGATTTGAGGGTGATGCGCTTATTGAAGAGGGTCAAGGTTCAGTAAAAATGTTGAAAACCACTTATTTCTTTAATGATTCAATACACTTAAAACGAAAGACCATAGAGTTGAGGAATATTACAATCTATGACCAGGAACGTAATCCAGCCAGTCTGAACGCTTTGATGAAGCATAATGGTTCTTTTCAACACATGAATTATGATGTAAAGATAAAGGGAAATAATATGTTGGCCCTTAATACCCATGCCGAGGATAACGACTATTTCTTTGGGAAGGCCTACGCAAACGGTACGGTTCATATTTATGGAGATGAAAAGGTTGCTAATATCGATGTGAATGCAGTTTCTCAGCCGCAAACCAAGTGCTATATTCAAATGGGTGGAGTGTCAAAAGCTTCAGATAATAACTTTATTAATTTTGTAAATAAAAAAGTAGTCGTTCATAAAGAGGACACGGCTGCTAAGCCTCAAAGTAATTTTAATGTGAAGGTGAACTTGCAGATTGATGTAAATCCGAATGCCGAAATGGAACTGATTGTTGACCCTAAAGCGGGTGATATTATTACCGGACGAGGAAATGGAAATCTTCGTGTGGCTTTCGATTCTTTCTCGGACATAAAACTTTATGGCACCTATGTTATTGATAATGGCTATTATTTGTTTACCCTTCAAAATCTGATACGTAAAGAATTTAAAATTGACCGTGGAAGTACTTTATCGTGGACTGGCAATCCGTTTTCTGCGCAGGTGAACATTCGTGCATTGTACCCGCTTACAGCTTCGTTACGTGACTTAATGAGCGAAGAACAGCTAAAGATGATGCGATCGAGTGTGCCGGTTAATTGCGTGCTGAAACTTACTGACGATTTGATGAAACCAACCGTGAAGTTTGATGTGGAATTGCCGTCGAGCGATGAGGGGGTGAAGCAACAAGTGCGTAACATTATTAATACGGACGAAATGATGAACCGACAAATAGTGTATTTGTTGATGTTCAATAAATTCTATCAGCCAGAATATTTGCGCGCTACAACTTCAAATATTCTAAACAATGAAGGTCTCTCGTTTGCTGTGTCAACGTTAAGTGCTCAGGTTAATTCACTGGTAAACCGTGTGACAAAGACAAATAATATTTCAGTAGGATTTGATTATCGACAAACAGATATGGAAAGTAGTGATATTCAGGCTAAGATATTTGTACAGCCGAATAACCGTTGGGTGATGAATGGAAATATCGGTTACAGAAATGATCTTCAAAATACGAATCCTAACGCGAATAAATTCATTGGCGATGTGGATATAGAATACTTGCTTACCGAATCGGGTAAATTTCGATTGAAAGGATATAATCATACAGTCGATCGATATCATTTGGGAACTGCAAAAACAACTCAGGGTTTTGGATTCATGTACAAAGAAGATTTTAAAAACTTTGATGATTTATTTAAATATTACTGGCATTTGCTGTCGGGACCGGGTAAAAAGAAAACGAATGAAGGAACAAAAGAAACTAAATAAATGGCTCGTTTTGTGCGGTGTTGTGCTGTGTAATCAACTTGTTGTTGCTCAAAGTATAGAGAAGTTATATGTGGGTATGCCCGATGCGCTGAATCCTACATTGAGTAAGCAAAACAGGTTGGAGTTGATAGAGTACTATAAATCGGGTCACGGTGATAGCATTGCCAATCGGTTTGGGAAAAGTGCCCATTTACTAACGTTAGATTCGTTGAATGGCTTTGTGCAAGTAAAGAATACTCCAAGTAGCTTTTTTGCAATGAAGCTGTTTAGGTTGAACGACAAGCCTGTGCTAGGTGTTATTCGTACGGTTTGCGCTCCGGTTTGTCAATCGGTCATCGAATTCTATGATACGACATGGAAACCGATTCCTCTTCAGTTTACAATGCCGAAGGCGATTGAGTGGGTGAATAAAACGAAAGTGGATAGTGCTGATCTTGATTTGCGATGGGTTGAAAGTATATTGCTGAATAGCTTTGTTTCATTAAGCTTTGATTCAGTAAACGGAACGATAGTTGCAAAAAATAATAGTGTCGATTTTATGAGCGATGAAGATCGAAAACTCATAGCCCCGCTATTGGATGATAAGCCAATAAGATTTGAATTGCTAAATAGTGTCTGGCAACGAAAGCCATAAAAAAAGCCTCGAGAAATTTTCTCGAGGCTTTTTTTATACGTTTGTATTACGACTTATTTTTTGCTTTCAATGCGTTTTGCATAGCGAGTCATAAATTTGTCAACACGTCCTGCAGTATCCACCAAATTCGATTTGCCAGTGTAGAAAGGGTGTGATGAACTTGAGATTTCCATTTTCACAACTGGATAAGTTACACCATCAATGTCGATAGTTTCCTTTGTGTTTACGGTTGAACGAGAGATAAAGGTGTCGCCGTTCGACATGTCTTTAAATGCTACTGGACGATAGTTTTCTGGATGAATTCCGCTTTTCATATCTGTATGTTTTAATTATTTTTCCGGTGTTTCTGTTTCGGCTTGCAAAAGTACTAATTTTCATCTAATTATCAAACTATTTCCGGAAATATTATTTTCAAAAATAGATGTATGCAGAATATTGAAGTTTTTTTGTATTTATTTCACTGATATATAGTGATATATCGAAATGTTTATTGTTGAATTATTTTGATCCAAGGTACAAAAGAAACATTCCAATTAAGACTCCAATCAAATCCAGTACTTTGAGTTTTATGTTTTTGTCGCGCAAAACAAAAGCTCCATAGAAAAAAGGAACAATTACGCCGGATCGACGAATGGTAGAAACTACCGAAATCATTGAATCAGGCAAAGTTAGCGCGTAGAAATAAACGAAATCGGCCGTTACCAGAAAGAGCGAAATGAAGAAAATAGCCCATTTAAAGGTAAAAGGTGTGGTCTTTTTTCTGGTTGGTGCCCATAAAAAGAGTGTAATCAGTCCCATGATAATGGCCTGATAAAATGTATAATAGACTTGTACTGACATCACATCGTATCGGTTCATCAGGTATTTATCGAATAAGCCGCTTAAGGCGCCTGTCAAAGTAGCCATAACGATAAACCAAAACCATTTATTGGTTCGGAATGAAATTCCTTCTTTTTTGCTAACTACTGAGAACATAAAAAACGAAACCAACGTGATACCCACTCCAGCTGCCTGAAAGCCATTTAGTTTTTCTCCAAAAATCAACATAGCACCAATTACTGTCCAAACAGGTTGCGTGGCTTTGATAGGCGATGCTAACGATAGGGGCAAGTGTTTCAATGCAAAATAAGCAAATAGCCAGGATGTGAGTACAATAACTGCTTTGAGAACAAATAGCATGTGTGCGTGAAAATCTACACGTGGCACAAAAAATATGGAGTCTTTTAGAGTATTTGGAAAAAATTCAGAAAGAACTAGAAATGGAATGAGTGTGAGGCATGAAAACAAAATCGACACAAAGATTACCGGGATAACGGCATTTTTATCTAATGAAACTTTCTTGAAAACTTCGTACGAACCTAATAAAATAGCAGAAATAAAAGCGAGGATCAACCACATAGGATAATTGAGAATTAATAATTAAAAATTGAGAGCAGCTTAAATAAAAATACTCTCAGGATACTTGATGTCAACCAAATATAACCCATGAGCGGGTACGGATGTTCCGGCTTTGCATCTGTTTTCTGATTCGATAACTTTTCTTAAGCCATCAATCGTCATTTTGCCACGTCCCACTTCGAGCAATGTGCCCACGATGGCTCGTACCATATTTCGCAAAAACCGATCGGCTTGAATGGTGAATACCCACTCGTCGTCTTGCTTTGTCCATCCGGCATGAGAAATGTTACAGTTGTTGGTCATAGCATCTGTATGCAACTTACTGAAACTAGTGAAATCGCGGTATTCTTTCAGGGTTTGCGCAGCTTCGTTCATCGCTTCAAAGTTCAGCTGGTGATTTAGGCGGGTGGCAAGCTCGTTTCTGAAGGTGTCTTTTGCAGTAATAACGTGGTATTCGTAGCGACGAGCAGTAGCGTCAAAGCGGGCATGTGCGTCGGGTTGAACCTCTACAATTTTAAAAACAGCAATGTCGTTTGGCAAAAAACTATTGAGTTTGGCTGCTAAATCGAAATTTGTAGGTAATTTAGTCTCCAAATCAAAGTGCGCTACCATTAATTTTGCATGTACGCCCGCATCTGTTCTGCCCGCACCTATCAGTTCTAATTCGGTACGTAGAATGGTACTCAAAGCCTTCGTTAACACTTCTTGTACAGATATGCCATTTGGTTGCACTTGCCAACCGTGGTAGGCGGTACCTTTATACGAAAAATAGAGGAAGTAACGTTTTTTCATTATTAAAAAACAACGGTTCTGTTCTTGTAGGCCAGAATTTTTCGCTCAATGTGTTTTTCCACAGCGTGCGAAAGAACAATTTTTTCCAAATCGCGTCCTTTTTTTACTAATTCTTCAACAGTGTCTTTGTGCGAAATGTGGGTTACATCTTGTTCGATAATTGGACCTGCATCCAAATCGCTTGTAACGTAATGGCTAGTTGCACCAATTACTTTTACGCCACGCTGGTGAGCTGCGTGATAAGGTTTTGCACCGGCAAATGCAGGTAAAAATGAGTGGTGAATGTTGATAATTTTATTGGGAAAGTGGTCAATAAAATCGGCTGATAGTACCTGCATGTAACGTGCTAAAACACAAAAAGTTACTTTGTGTTTTTTGAGTAATTTTAGCTGAAGTGCTTCCTGTTCGGCTTTGTTTTCTCTAGTAATCGGGAAAATGTGATATTCAATGCCAAAACGTTTAGCTACGCTTTCCATGTCGGGATGGTTGCTGATAATCAATGGAATTTCCACATGCCACTCACCAGCAGCATAACGCGCTAGTAAATCGTACAGGCAGTGTGACATTTTTGAAACGAAAATAGCCATACGTGGTTTGATGTCAGCAAAATAAAGTCTGAATTCAACATCGAATCGTGTCGCAATCAGTGTTTCGAAGTACTCTTCAATTTTATCTTTAGGAATTTGAAAATTATCCAGTTCCCATTTTACGCGCATGAAGAATACTTTTTCTTCTCGGTTGACGTATTGATCAAGATATAAAATATTTCCCTTGTGTTGATTAATAAACTCGGTAACAACGGCTAAAATTCCAGGTCTGTCGGGGCAATGCATCAGGAGCACTGCTGTATTATCATTTCCTTTCATTTAAATTACATTTTTCTTTTAAACAGACTACAAAGATAACATTTTAATCCTAAACAGTGGTTTTTTAGGGGGATGTCTTATTTAGATTTATACTAAATGTGGCAAAAATAAAAACACTTCCTGGAAATTGACATCCTGGAAGTGTTCTGTTTATTGGCAATAAATGTTTACAAAGTGGCTTCATTGAGATCTATTCCAAGAGTAGCGATGGCAATTTTATTCAATTCAGCAAACTCACCTTTAAAATGCATGGTAGTATGCCGGTGAACCAATGATTTGCCTGGATGCAGATTGGCTGCCGGTGACGAAGTTTCAATTTCGTAAAAAGGGCCCATAATACTGCCATCTTCCAAAGGACCGTCATTGTACGAGTTTATCACGTCACCCTTAAACGGTTCATCCTGATATTCCCACATCGAATTGACATACACATCGTTTTCGGCATTGAAATTAAATTTTACAATGGTAAGCGTTCCATTTTCCGCATCATAAGCTCCAGCCATTGGAATGGTCATTTCGGGTGGAGTTCCAATTTTTCCGCGTTTGCCACCATCGCCTTTAAAGAACAAATGACGATCAGTCACTTTCAGACGATCGGCATCGATTTTTCCAAAATAGCTATCATTGATTTTGGCTACGTACGATTGTTGGTAAGGAATAATAACAGTATTTTTGGCAGAAGGAATAAACTGACCCAAAATCCAAATAGACAACATGCCGGAAGTTTGATTCCATTCAAAATCACCAATATTTGTCAGGGTATTTTCAGAGGAAAACACGATTGAACTCACTGATTCAGGTAATTTTACACCCAGTTCTTTTTCCACCGCACTGTTTTCGAGCAATGAAACCGAGCGATCTAACCGACAAGCCAGTTGCGAACCCGACCAGTTTTCCAATACCGTTGATTTTGTAAAAACCGCTTTCGCTGCATCCGCTGAAACCAGTTCCCATTTATCGGTATCAATCAGTGCCGGAGCTTGCCAATCCTCAAAATCGAAGTCTTTGCCCGATTCTCCTTTGAAGAAAATTGAGTATTGTCCGCCTTCCGGTCCCAGCCAGAAACGATCTTCGCCACCGTAATTATTGCAATGCGGAAGTACTTTTCCGGATGAAATCAAATCGTAGTTTAACCAACCAAAACTGTAACCTTCTTCACCGGTGGCACTACTGGTTAGAACACGTCCTTGTAAATCAGGCGTTACCAACAAACGTTTATCGCCCGATTGCAATTCAACCACATTTAGATATTTCGACAAGAAAAGTTTGTCGTTTTTATAATTTTTATTATCCATTTATTGATATATTAGCGAACTTTGTGACCTTTAATAGCATAGTAAAGAATGAATGCGAACAATGGTATTGGTATCAAGAAGCCGACTGACATCGACCACTTATCAGCTATCCAGCCCATAAACATTGGGAAAACTGCACCTCCCACAATCGACATAATGACGAACGAAGAACCTTTTTTTGTTTGAGATCCCAAATCTTTAATAGCCAACGCAAATATAGTTGGAAACATAATAGACATAAAGAAAAATGTCAGGAATAAAGCCACCACTGAGGCAATACCAAGTCCTGCGCTAACTACAGGAAGCAGCAACACACACATCAGCGAGTAAAAAGCCAATAACTTGGTTGGCTTAAAATACTGCATAAACCAGCTTCCTGACAAACGACCTATAAAAAACAACGACATTCCTCCTAGTCCTAACATATAACCTGCAGTAGTTTTGGAAATGTCTAGATGTTGTTCTTTGGCTATTAGGAAGTTGACAAAAAAGCTAAACACTCCTGTTTGAGCAGCAACGTAGCAAAATTGCGCGATTACGCCTAGCACAAGATGTTTTGTTTTAAACAATGATTTAGCAGGTGCTGATTGTCCAGAATTGCTCAGTCCGTGAGCCATCTCCACATCTTCTTCCGTAATTTCAGGAAGCTCAACAAACATATACAGAATAGCAATAATTAATACAATAGTTCCGATTCCGGCATAAGGTGCAATCATTGAGTTTAATCCTTCCGATGCTTTTCCTTCGCTACCACCCAATATGAAATAGGTGGCAAAAATAGGTCCGAAAATCCAAGCTAATCCATTGAAAGATTGTGAAAAGTTGATCCTTCTTTCGGCAGATTCTTTATCGCCAAGTTTTGTGGTGTAGGGGTTTGCAGCAGTCTCAAGTGTAGCCAATCCGCAACCCAGAATAAACAAACCACCCAGAAATAAATAATAAGATTGCAAGATTGATGCAGGAACGATGATGTATGCACCTATTGAAAAGAGCAACAATCCCAAAATGATACCTTTCTTGTATCCGAAGCGGCGCATAAAATAGCCCGCAGGAAGTGCCATTGAAAAATAGGCCATATATACCGAGAATTGGATTAATCCGGATTCAGCTTTTGAAATTTTCAGTACAGTCTGAAAATGGGCATTCAGCACATCAAGCATACCATGTGCGCTTCCCCATAAGAAAAACAAAGATGTAATAAGAAAGAATGGAACCAAATATTCTTTGGTTGTTAGTTTGTGTTTTGACATTGTGTAATTTTTTTATTAGATTTTAATTATTTTTTGATCAAACAAGTAAATGAATTTATCTATGCTGAACTGTGCTGCAAAAATACATTTTACTTTTCATTTTCACACCTTTAATTTTTATGTTATTCAGCAGAATAATTCTTTGATTTGAAAATTCTTGAGTTCAGAATCGGGGTTTAAGATCATTCTTTGAGCTCAGGGTCTTTTATTTTTTGAATTCTATAGCAAACGTAACTACTTTGAAATCCGGCAATACGGCAGGTTTAGTGATAGCCAACGAGCTGTCACCTTGTTTCCACTGAATTTTTTCTTTACTTCCAAGCATCGAAACGGATGCAATTTCTTTGTTCGAATATTTCGAAAGTTTACCCAACGATTGAATTTGAACGTTATCAACAGGTGTGTTCATGCAAAAAACATATAAAACGCCATCTTTGGTTGTAAAACGGATGTCGGTTGGTTGATAAGCGCGTGTATCTTTCACACCTCCAAATTGACCTTTTTCTTGTTTTCCCATTGTTGAGGGACCTTCGCCATATATTTTCCATGGACGTGAACCGTATATCGCATTACCGTTTACTTTAATCCAATTGCCAATTCCATCCAGAATATTCAAAACATCGGGTTCAAGGTCACCTTCGGGAGTTTGCACCACATTGATAAGCAAATTACCGTTTTTACTCACGATATCAATCAACATTTGAATTACTTCGTCGGCTGATTTGTATTTTTGTCCGGTGCGGTAGTACCAGTCGCCTATCGAAGTGTCGGTTTGCCAAGGGAATTCGCTGATCGAATCCAATACTCCACGCTCTACATCCTGTGCAAATCTGCCTGCTGAAGGCTCTTTGCAATTGTAAACAGCTTCGAGTTTACCCTTATTTTTTGCTATGTCCTGATTGTAATAATGGGCAATCATGGTACGACCGATGCTATCGAAGGGCAATTTGCTGTCGGAATATAATAAATCGGGGTGGTACATATCAATCAATTCGTTGATACAACCAAGCCATTGTTTTTGCCATACGAGATTGGTTGTCAGCCATTTGTTATCGCCTTCGGCTGCTTTTCCGTGGTATAAATCGGCATATTGTGGATCGTTGCCGTCGTAAGGAATTCCGGCTTTATCACCGGTTTTGTCGGCACTATGCGCTTTCTGAAACCATGTATAACTTGCAGCCAAATGTTCCGATACCCCAAAGCGAAGTCCTTCTTTTTTTGCAGCTTGTTGCCACAGACCCACTACGTCTTTTTTAGGTCCCATATTTACTGAGTTCCATCTATGGATTTGCGAGTTCCAAAGAAAGAAATTGTCGTGGTGCGTTCCCATCGACACAAAGTATTTGGCACCCACTTTTTTGTAGAGTTTCATCAATTCTTCAGGATTCCATTTTTCTGCTTTCCACATCGGAATAATGTCTTTATATCCGGCTATGGAAGGATGTCCGTACTTTTTCAGATGATCTTCGTAAGCTCCGGTTTCCCATTTCTCACCTTCCTGAATATACATGTTGCGGGCATACCAATCGCCTTGGCGTGGTACTGCTTGCGGACCCCAGTGTGCCCAGATACCAAATTTGGCATCGCGAAACCAATCGGGATATTTGTACTGTTGAAGAGATTTATCGGTAGGCTCAAATGCAGCTTTTGTTGCTTCCTGAGCTCTCGAGGTGATAGTTACAGCCGTTAAAACACTGATGACTATCACACTGAAAAGTGATTTTCTCATAATATCAAATAGCTTTTCAAGCCATTAAACTCCTTCGTCGGAAGTTTAATGGCTTTGTGATTGTAAATTCAAGGTTGTATTTTCAGATTGGAAGGAGAGAGGGTTTTACTTAGCAATTTCGCCGTTTAAATCCCATAAATCTTCCCAGTCTTTTGCATCTTTCCATAAGAAAACCTGACCTTTGATGAGTCGACAGTTTTTATCGATTTTAGTTACAGCTTCCATCTCTTCTTCGGTAAGCGGGCCTTCAGTAATCCCTTTCAGGTTATTGTACATTTTGTCTGTTTTTACTGAAAAAGGAATGGTAATCTGCCCACGTTGTACTGCCCATTTTAAGCAAACAACTGCCGGGTGAACATTCAAACGTTCAGCAATAGCCACAATAATTGGGTCTTCCATATCCACTGTGTCTTCAGGGGTTTTATCGCGTTCAGGGCGGCCGGGTGATCCGATTGGGCTGTAACCAATTACTTCTACTCCGTTTTCAATCATGTAGTTGTACAGTTCCGGTTGTTGGAAGTGTGGGTGAATTTCCATTTCATTCAACACCGGTTTGATTTTACAATCGCGCAAAATAAGTTTCATTTTAGCGATGGTAACATTTGACGTACCAATGTTTTTTACCAGTCCACTTTCTACCAAACTTTCCATTTGTGCCCATGTTTTCATGTAGTTTTCATGAATGTAAGGCACTGAGTTGGGTTGACGGGCAGTTACGTCGCATTTTGGTGCGTGATAGTTGGGAAATGGCCAGTGAACAAGGTACAAATCAAGATAGTCGAGTTGTAAATCGGTCAAAGATTGTTTGCACGACGCAACTACTTCGTTGTGTTTGTCGTTCCAGACTTTAGACGTAATCCAAAGTTCTTCGCGTTTTACAATGCCTTCGGCAAAAACTTCTTGCAAAGCTGCACCAATTTTTTTTTCGTTACCATAAACCGAGGCACAGTCGATATGGCGATACCCCATCTTAATAGCCGTTTTCACTGCTTGAGCAATGGTTTCGGCAGTGTAATTATCAGACCCGAATGTTCCCAAACCAATTACAGGAACTTTTGCTCCGTTGTAAAGAGTTTTAAATGGAACTTTTGTAACATCTATTGTTTGCATGTATTTTTTAGATTAAAGAACAAAGAGCAAAGAGCAAAGACTTCATTGCTCTTTGTTTCATTGTAAATCGTAAATTATTTGATTTCTTCGTCGAAAACAACAGCCACTTTACCGCATTTTCCTTCAGCCATCAGTGCATAAGCTTCTGAGGCCTGATCTAATGTGAAGCGGTGCGTAACTAAGTCTTCAGGGTGAATTCCCCAGCGAACGATGCGTTCTACCAATTCTTCCATTTTCCAGATAGAAGTAACCCATGAACCATAAATAGTTTTTTGATCGTGGATAATGTCCGGACTTGGGTTGAATTCTACTGTTCCGCCTTCGCCAATCATCACCATTTTTCCCCATTGGCGGGTTGCACGAATACACAATTGGCGTCCCAAAGTATGACCGGAACAATCCACTGTTTTTTCGAACCCTTTACCCTTGGTTTCGGCCATTACTTGTGCAAATGTTTCAGAACCGGAAACATACACTTCGTCGGCTAATCCCATTTTTTTTGCAATCTCGCAACGTTCAACAACAGTATCAACACCGATCAACCGTTGAGCACCCATTGCTTTTGCCAGCATAAGTGCAGCAAGACCCACCGGTCCCAGACCTGTAACCAGCACTGCATCGTTTCCACTGATACCAATTTTTTCAAGTCCTTCGTATACGGTTCCAAAACCGCAGGCCACCTGAGCACCGTCGGTGTAAGTAAGTTCGTCGGGTAATAAAACAAGATCCTTTTCTTCTGCCAGCATGTATTCGCTCATGCCGCCGTCTCGTTGCCAACCGTAAGCAGCGCGGGAAGGGCTGGAACAAGAAATCATGTAACCACGTCGACAATCGTTGCAGCAGCCACAACCGGAGATATGATAAACCACTACGCGGTCGCCTTCTTTGAAGCGTTTCATGCCCGGGCCGCAAGCAATAATTTGCCCTGCAGGTTCGTGCCCTGCAATTTTATTTTGATACCCTTCAGGGCCTTTTCCAAGGTGTTCGCGATAGATAGCGCGAATGTCGCTACCACAAATGGTAGAAGATTTTGTTTTAAGCAAAACTTGTCCATGTCCCGGTGTTGGGAATTCTACTTCTTTGAAAACTACGGTGCTATTGCCTGGCAAGAAAGCACTTTTTGATTTGAATGTCATTGTGATTGTAAATTGAAATGATTAATTAATTGGTGTAACGCCTTTTTTCAAAAGTATATTACCGTATTTTGCCGTTTCTCCTGTCATAACTACAGCAAATGCCGATTTTGCTCTTTCGTAAAAGGCAAAACGGTCGATGCGTTCGATAGGAGCAACGTTTGGGTTTGTGATGTGAATACTTTTTAAGTACGACTCTTCCACTTTTGGGTCGAGTTCATCGCCTTTTACTGCTGCCATCATCGAAAGGGGATGGGGCACGTAGGCGTCGAGTTCAAATAGTGGCAATATGGCTGCCAATAATTCAGGGATACGTAATCCATCGGCACGTAACACTCTGTTGTTGAATGTTTCGCCTGGGAAATGTGCATCGGCAAGAATAATTTCGTCGCCGTGTCCCATGCGTGCCAGTACTGCGAGTAGTTCCGGGCTAATAAGTGGTGAAATTCCTTTTAACATAATGACTGATTTTAGCACACGTGTGCAATTTATTGGGAAAATATAATTGTTCAGTATTTTTTATTGATTTAAAGTTTCGATTTTCTTGAAATATGATTGGATTATGCTTGTTAGCAGGATTCCCTGTAAACAATTTCCGCCTTGACCATTTTTGTACATTCTTCGCCAATGGGCAATTCTTTATTTATCATTTGATCTAATAAAAGGAAAGAAATGTCTGCTATCTCTGTCTCTGACTGGTAGATAGACGTTAATTGTGGATCCATAATCGATGAGCTCAAGTGGTTGCCAAAACCGATTAACCCCAGATCTTGTGGAATTTTAAGCGACATTTCACGTGCTTGTACCGCAATTCCCATCGTCATCAATATAGATGACGAAATAATTGCGTCGGGCTTTTCATCTTCTGCCATTAAATCAATTAAACATTTTTTTCCAAGCTCCACTGTAAAATTTTCCTGCAGATTCATTTGGCGATGATAGCTTATATTGTGCTTGTTTATAGCATCTTTGTATCCATTTTGTCTGTCTCTAAAAACGTTGATATGCGTTGGTCCGGTTAGTTGAACAATTTTTTTGTATCCCTTTTTGATCAAATACTCAGTTGCCTCAAAACATATATCGTAGTTGTTTACCAGTACTTTAGGGGTAATGATGTCATCGCATACACGGTCGAAGAAAACGAGAGGGATATTGAAATTATTCAGAAGTGCAAAGTGCTTGCTATCAGTTGTATTTTTCGAAATTGATGCGATTACACCCGCGTAATTTTGCTTTATAATGGTGTTGACAATACTAACTTCCTGATTGAAATCTTCGTTGGATTGAAAAATAGAGAGAATGTATCCTTTTTTAAATGCTTTGTCGGTAAGTTGACTTACAATATCAGAAAAGAAAGTGTGGTTGATGTTGGGAACAATCAATGCAATTGTATTGTTAACGCTGCCTCTCAGATGAACAGCATTCATATTTGTTTGGTATTCATTTCTGCGCGCACTCTCCAATACCAGATTGCGTGTTGCCTCGTTCACTCTCGGGTCGTTTCGCAATGCTCTTGAAACGGTAGAGTGGTGGACATTCAGCTCCCGGGCTATGTCTTTTATTGTGATTCTTTTTCGCATAGTTTTTGTGAATACAAACGTGTGCAAAAATAAGTATTATTTTGGAATAAATTCTATTTCGTTTGTTTTTTATTGAATTTTAATGTTTGTTTTGGAAGATGTTTCTTCTGTATAAAGTAGGTATTTAAAAAGAAGAGCACTTACAATTTCTTGTAAATGCTTTTCCTAAAATTGATTTTAATTACTGGTGAATTAAAATGCTATTTTGTACAATTCTAAAATGTCTTCGAGTTTTGCTTCACGAGGGTTTCCCGGTGTGCATACGTCATTGAAGGCAGATTGGGCAAGTGCTTCTAAACGATCCTCGGTTACTTTTAAATCACGCAATTTTTCAGGGATACCAACCTTTACAGCCAATGCTTTTACTGCATCAACAGCTGCCTGAGCGGCTTCTTCTTTTGATAAACCGTCGATATTTACTCCCATTGCTTTGGCAATGTCGCTGTATTTATCTATCGCTGAAGTAGCATTGTATTGCATTACGATAGGCAATAAAAGTGCATTAGCCACACCGTGAGGTATATCGAAATATGCTCCAAGTGGGTGAGCCATACCATGAACCAGCCCTAAGCCAACATTCGAGAATCCCATACCGGCAATGTATTGAGCTACGGCCATTCCGTCGCGTGCAACGAGATCCGAAGGGTTTTCAACAACAGCAGGCAAATGTTTTGCTATCATTTCGATTGCCTTCAATTCAAACATGTCTGACATGGCCCAGGCACCTTTGGTAATATACCCTTCGATGGCATGTGTCAACGCATCCATACCCGTTGCGGCAGTTAACCCACGTGGCATACTCACCATTAACTCGGCATCAACGATAGAAAGAATAGCAATGTCGTTTGGATCAACGCATACCATTTTCTTTACATTTTCTTCGTCGGTGATGACGTAGTTGATAGTAACTTCGGCCGCAGTTCCGGCGGTGGTTGGCAATGCAATGATGGGGATGCACTTGTTTTTAGTATTGGCTACACCTTCCAGCGAAACAACATCTGCAAACTCAGGATTAGTCGCAATAATACCAATAGCTTTGGCTGTATCGATAGGCGATCCGCCACCAATGGCTACAATTACATCGGCTCCCGATTTGGCAAACTCAGCTCCACCCAGCTTTACTTGTTTTACAGTTGGGTTTTGTTTTACATCCGAGAAAATTTGGAACGGAATTCCCGCTTTTTCGAGCACTGAAGTTACTTGTGCGGCTACGCCAAATTTTACAAGATCGTTATCTGTTACTACAAACGCTTTTTTGAATCCGCGTTTTTTGATTTCGTCGGCCAAAACAGCACGACTTCCCGCCCCAAAATAGGACGTTTCATTTAAAATAATTCTATTGATACTCATATTTAAATAGTTTGATAGTTATTCAAAATTCCAGTGCCTTAAGCACTATTTTTTATATGTCCATTCTTCTGACATATATTTTTTTTCAGCCAATTCACTGATTTTTTCTGTTTCAATATTCGTTAGTGCTGAATATCCTTCTTGTTGAAAGTAGGTTGTCAGCTTTTGAACCAAAAACTCGAAAAAGTCTTTTGCACTGAGTGTAAATTGTCCCTGCTCCTCAAACCATGTTCGTAGGTTTTTTACTGTACTTCGAACTGAAGGGATGGCTTTAATGGTTGCATCTACTGTTTTGGAACGGAGTGCGTTTTCAAGTGCATCGAGATTAGTATCGTACAGTAAAGTGCCATGATGCAGTTCCCGCATTTTACCGATATGTGAAGCTGTACCGGAGATTTTATATTCGTCGGTTAACCACACGTCTTTCCGTTTTCCAATGTTTACAGGAACCCCCAATGTCGATAGTACTTCTACAATTGGTAATATAAAATCCGAACTGAGTACCGGTTTATTTGTCATTTTATTAGAAATAAAACAGTAGTTGAGATTACCTTCATCATGATAAACAGCTCCACCACCCGACATTCGCCGTACCACCTGAATCTCATGCTGTGCACAAAACTCCAGATCAACTTCATTTCGAATGGCCTGATTTGAACCAATAATGACACTTGGATTATTCACATACATAAACAATAAATCATCCTGACGTTCGGAGAAAAGAAATTCCTCGGCAGCCAGATTGAAAGATGGCGAATTGGATGTTGAATATATGATTTGCATGATATTTACCCCCAACCCCCAAATGGGGGCTATTGGTTAGTTTATTATTAGAAATATCAAGTGCGTCCGATTGAAAAAATCAACCGGACGCAATGTTTTAAGCCCCCTTTAGGGGGTTGGGGGTCTAATTATTTTACATTAAACGCCACCCGCAATTCATCAATTTCTTTATCGCCCATAGGTTGAAGCGGTCCGATTGACGAAGCCATTACCAGTGAGTTTGCCGAGAATTCGGCTACTTCGAGGTAATCGAATGTATTGATCAGTTTATTACCTGTTACAATTACCGAATCATTTTCAACAATCACTACACGGTTTTTGTCGAACATTTGAGCAATGTCTTCAGTTTCGGTGTACAGGATTTCGAACGGAATAGACGGTACATCTTGTAAGAATATCCAACTTTCAGGAATGGTACGCACATCAAATTTCTGGTGACTTACCGCATGTGCCATCAAGTTTGTTGGCTGAGTGGTAATGATTGAGTTGATATGCGGATTCAGTTGATAAATGCGGTGGTGAAGTGCTATCGAACGACTTGGTTCTTTGCCGGCTTCAGCCATACCATTTTTTACCTGAACAATATTCTTTGGTAAAATATCCCAACGCGCGACATCGCGTGGCGTAATCAAAAAATCATCATCTTTCCAACGTACAGAAACGGTTCCATAAGTCGAAATCATTAATCCCTGATCGCAGGCACGACGAATGATGTTTACCATATCCGTACGGATTTCACGCTCGTCGGATGGATATTCAACATCCATAAACGGTGTGATATTCTTTGGAAAATGATTCAAATATTTCGAGATCTGTTCATCGGTCAATGTATTTATTTTGCCAATATGACCAGCGTTTACTATCGTACGACAACAGAATTCCAATGTTTCGAAACGTTGATAAGCGTCCATCATATCTGTTCCACCAAGTACTACTCCGTGGTTTTCCATGATAACAGCCTTGTATTTTTTGTTTTTGAATTCGTTGGCAATTTTCTTACCCAAATCTTCACTTCCCGGACAACCGTAAGGTGCAAAGCCAATTTCGCCACAAATTTTGCGAGCCTGTGGAACAATACTGGTATCAGGAACAACGCGGGCAATACTAAATGCAACCAATCCGGGTGGGTGTGCGTGAATGATAGCCGTCAATTCAGGACGGGCTTCAAAAATGGCTTTGTGAAATGGAAATTCCGACGATGGTTTATGTAGACCAATTACTGTTCCGTCTTTTTTTACACACACAATATCCTTCACTGTCAATGATCCTTTATCAACCGCCGAAGGCGTTATCCAAATATCACCGTTTCCATCTTTAATGGAAATGTTTCCACCTGAAGTAGTAGTCATACCACTTCGATAAATGCGTCCGATAATCACATTAATCTGCTCTTTCGGATGCATTAAGTTAACATCTAACTGTTTCATTTTCTTTTTTTTAATAAACTTTATACCAAAACTTTCCCTACAGTCGAAACTTTCAGGAAAGGTTGTTTCTTTTACAATTTATCAGCATTTGCCAACAAAAAAGTTTCTGCTTCCACGCTCCACAAACCCAGATTTTTGTCACACATTTCGGCCAATGTTTTGTACACTTCATTCGTTTCACCCAGTTTGGCAAAGTCCGAAATTGGTGTCAATGGCATATCTACGTGTGTGTAAATCAATTTCTTTCCGCCCGGAATTTCAGGTAAATGTTTAGTTGTTTCAATAACAGCTCCTAAACCGCCAATGTGCGTTACCAATCCGGCAGGATCGAGGCCTTTTGACATCATATCAAGAGCTTCTACCATGTCGTCGGTATTTCCACCGCTGGTTCCCACCACATGAGTATAAGCATAATGCACGTTGTAGAAATTGAACATGGCACTGAAGTTAGGATCGCTCGGACCGGCAAAGAAGTTCAAACAACCGTCGAATGCCAGAATAGCATCAGCTTGCTCCACCACCGGTTTTACGGGCGCGAAAGCAAAAACGTCATCGTAACCATAACCTCCTGTAATGGCTCTCAACTCTTCCACCGGATTTCCCATTTTGCCTGTGTTTACATAGCGTAAATCGATACCGCGTGAAGCAGCAAATTCAACGCTGTAAAACTGCGCTGCTCTATCAAGACGTGTCTGATCTACATCTGTAACTACACAAATCGATGGTTTGCGGTCGTTGCGGCGGAGTACGTAATTGATAGCGGCCAGTCCCATAGGACCAACACCGGCCAAAATAGCCATTTTACCACCATCTACAATGTCCATTTTGTGAACATAGCTTCCGGGAGTAGTGTGGTAGTTGGCATGCATAGCGCCAATCACGCACGAAAGCGGTTCAGCCAAAGACGCCGGATAGTAACCTTCGCCTTTGTAAGCTAGCAGACAGTCTTTTTCCATTACCTCGTTCGGGATAATCACGTAAGTTGCATCACCACCAATATGTTGGTAGCTGTAACCCGGTGCACTCAACACACCCACAGGACCATTTTCGAAGTACAATGCAGGTTGGATAGAGAATTTATCTCCGGCGCTGAATTTATCAGCCCATTTCGCCCCGATTTGTACCAATTCTCCGGCAAATTCATGCCCGATGATAATTGGATTTTCGGCGATATCGTTTGGAACACGTTTGTGGTCGGTAGCCTGAGTTGCTGCTTTGTATGATGACATACACAGCGAATCGGAAACTACTTTTGCCAATATTTCATTATCTTTAATCTGAGGCAATTCAAACTCTTCTAAGCGAAGATCTTTTTTGCCATATAAACGGATTGCTTTTGTTTTCATATAATTCAGGGGTAAGAGGTCAGGAGTAAGAGGTAAGTACCTTGTACTAATAACTTCTTATTGTTGTATAATTGTTTATTTAATTAAAATAGGATTTAGAGCTTTGAGATAAGGGTAAATTACTTACCTTCTTACCTCTTACTCCTTGCTTACTTACGAAAGCATTACTTGTCCACCGGTAATTGGCAATGCCTGTCCGGTTTCGCCGCATTGCTCCATCAGATAAAGAGCACCTTTGGTAACATCCTCGGGCGAGCAGCCTTTTTGTAATGGAACTTGTGCCAGATAAAATGCTTTCACGTCGTCTATGGTTTTTGCACCGGGTACTTTTCCAGCATTTAAGTACTGAACAAACAGACCATTAATAGGATCGCTCCACAGTGGTCCTTCATAGAAATTGCCCGGGCAAATAGAGTTCACTTTAATACGGAATGGAGCCAACTCCAATGCAAATGACTGAGTAAGACCAATGCCGCCGAATTTACCACCGGCATAGGCAAAATTGGCCTTGCTACCACGCAATCCCGATTTGGAATTTACCTGAATAATGTCAGCATAATACTCAGGTGCGTATTTGGTTTGCAGCTTCATTACCTTGCTAACCACTTTGGTGCAATAGAAATAAGCGTTATAGTTGATTTTCGTTACGAATTCGAAATCTTCCGGTGTCATATCGTCCAGTCCACCTGCGCGAAGCACACCTGCATTACTAATGAAGGCATCGATAGCACCAAAGTTGCAAATGGTTTCATGAACTAGGTTTTCGATGCTTGGAATTTCGCTTACGTTGGTTTTTACGAAGATGGCACGGTTGCTTTTAGCCAAGATATTGAAACGCTCGACAGTAGCACGTCCAACCGCTTCGTTCATATCTGCTACCACAATGTTAGCGCCTTGTTGCAACAAGCAACGGGCAATTCCTTCGCCAAAGCCTTGTGCGGCTCCGGTTACGATAATGGTTTTATTCTCTGCACGACCGGCTGCACCACCTGCCGCCACGCTGCGACGGTAGTTTTCCACTTCCCAGTTGTCGATAAAGTCGATTTGCGCTTGCGTCATTGGGTGAGGACCACCAAACGATTCGGCATAATAGGCAATCTTCATTGCATCTTCGAACACATCCAGAATGATGTCGCACTGAGCAGCATTATCGCCCACAGCTACCAATCCGATTCCTTTGATCAAAATTACCTTTGGTTGATAACCAAACTTAGCGGTGAAAGCCGGAATTTGTTTTGCAGCCTCAGCCAATACAGCTTCCGGTTCTTCGTCGTTGAGGAAAATATAGTTCGATTTGCAATAAACAATCGCATCCGGAGTAAACGGTTTCACAATTTTAGCCTGCGCTTCTTCGGTGTCGTAGAAATGTTTTACCAATGTGTTTTTGCGCACTTTCAGGGTTTTCAAACCTTCTTTTGAAAGTGTCATACGAATGCCCGGAAGGATTTGTTCGGTGCAGCTGCAGGTAGCGCGTTCTTCGCTAGGGACAGGGAATTTTACCGCTTTTTCAAGCGTATCAAGCACTTTGGTATAAAGTACCTTCACTTCTTCAATGCTATTGGCAGCCACGAAAATGCCATGGTTTTGCAACCAGATAACAGCAGGCTCAGCACCGTTCTCGGCACGAAAAGCTTTGATAGCATCTTCTACTTTTTTGAAAAGTACATAACCCGGATCGGTGTATTCTATGTACAATGCTTTTGCACCGAAAAGTTTTTTCAGGTCACTTTCAGCATTTACTGCGCACATCAATCCATTTACTAAAGTCGGGTGCATGTGTACTACAAAAGCAAAATCTATCACGTTGTGCATCGACGTTTCTACCGATGGGCGTTTACCTTTGGTGATGGTAGCATCGGCCAAATCATTTTTCACCTGCTCTTCACGTTCAGCAGCATTAGCACTGTACAATTTGTCGGACATGAGGTTTAGTTTGGCACGATCAAGCACCGCAAAACCGTCTTCGGTAATAGCTGCCAAAGACGATCCACTGGCTTTTACCCAGATTTTCTCAGCGTTTTTGTACGATGTATTTCCACCGCCTGCAATTACGAAACGGCTATCACGGCCGTAGAATTGCGATATTTCGATTAATTGTTGTATTTCTTTCATTTTAGTTGAACCACAATAGGCACAAGGACACAAAATAACTTGAAACCTATTGAATTATGAACTGTGAATTATGCATTATTAATTAATTCGTCTCCCAACTTTATAAACTCACCCCGTTTGCTTCTGTCGGCTTGTCCGTTGGCATCCACATAACCACGCAAGCCTTGTGCAACCAAATGTTGGTGAGCCGCCACCACGCAAACACCTTCGTAATTGATTTGCATCAAACGGTCAGTAAGTGGCGTGCTGTTACGCGCAAAAAGCTCGATTGGTTCCATAGCTGGCGTATTATGCTCGCTACCGAATGTTACCACAAAGCCCTGTTCGTGCAGGTAGCTGGCATATTTTTCCAACAATTCCACACCGTTGCGGGTAGTGATAAACTCTACCGAATGGAAACCACGCTCAGTCAATTGCTTTGCCACTTTTTCCAAATCGCCTTCGAAATCGGTGTAACCGCCTTTGGCATCATCGGCCAGGAACGGATAGGTTGGTATGCCACCACCCGCCACGATAATATCGCAAACGGTTTGCATGGGCAAGAATGCTTTTGGATCTTCGGGAACAAAAGCGCCACCACCTGCTTTGAGCAAGTTGCCCCGAATTTCGTTTTCCACTCCGGCAATGTCGTTGATTTCCGACTTCAATTCTTTTCCTCCGAAAAGTTTGTGAAACAAAATACGAATATCCAACGGATTGTCGTTGCAAGCCTCGTATACTTTCATGCGCAATGCTTTGGCCAAATGACGCTCGCGGATAGAACCTTTGGTAAGGTCGTTTTTAATCCATTCGAAGTCGAGAGCAAAACCTGCATTATTCGCAGCTAAAATTTCATTTACCTTGCCACACATGGCTTCCACCTGTGCATTGGCTTCGGCACTCACATCGGCTAATTGCTTTGCAAAAGGCTCTGCCAGCTGGAACGGATACGAAAGTCCTTTGCCACTCAGGTACGTACGACCGGGATTTCCGGGATCGTTCACCCTCAAGCCAGCTTTTTGGTCGGCTTCGTTTAGACTGATAAATTCTATATTGAACAACGGATACAATCCGCGTTCCTTGCAGCCTGTCGCCCATGCGTTGTAGCCGGCAGTGCTGTAAAAATCATTTATTCCCACCACTTTTACGCCTTCGGCAACGGCTCTATCGAGCGCTTCAGCAACATCCTTGAATGCACTGAATGAGTAAGGTGTGTGGAGATGTGCGTTTACTTTTTTCATAATAATTAGCCCCTTTAACCTCCGTCAGTTGACGGTGACTTCTGAGTTAGTTTTGTATTATTGGTTATTTTGTCGTTTACTGATTTTTCGAACCATAAAAATAAGTTCATTTCATCTCTCTATAATTTATAGAACTTTGTTTTATGCTTCATTCAATCCTCTATAAATTATATAGCCTTGAAATGACCTTCATTCATCCTTCTATAATTTATATAGCCTTGTTTATGCTCCATCCAACCTTCTATAAATTATACAGGCTTGAATGGCATCTTTTTCATTCTTCTATAATTTATATTCGGGGCGCGACTTTAATTCGCACTCCGAATAGTAGTATTTAGGTTGTTTGAAAAATGGCTTTTTAGTTTCAAAATTCAATTTAGTCTCTTTGTTCCAGTTCTTCGGGCTGCAAGCTCATGTTCGGCGAAGCGTCCCGCTTCGTCGCAGTTAAAAGGAAAGCTCTTGCTTTCCATATTCAAATATGCAAGGCAAAGCCTTGCTTTTAGCTCTGACATAGCGGGATGCTATGCCAAACAATTCGCTAAACTACGCTCAGCAAGGGCTTTTCGTGTTTTTATTTTTCGTTTAACAATGCCTCCTTTGCTTTCAGCAGTGCAGCTTTTTCAACATCCGGTATTTTCGGATAGGCTAGGTTCAGTTTTTTTAATTCTGAGCAAATTATATGTCCAACCACATAACGAGTGTACCATTTTTCGTCTGCAGGAATTATAAACCATGGAGCTGATTTGGTACTGGTTTTGCTAATTGCATTTTCGTAAGCTGATTGGTAATCACCCCAATAAGCTCTTTCTTTCAAATCAGCAGCCGAGAATTTCCAGTTTTTTTTGGGATCGTCAATTCTATCCAAAAACCGACTTTTTTGAATATCTTTCGATACATTTAAAAAAAACTTCAAAATAGTCGTATCATTTTCTATGAGATTTTTTTCAAAGCGACAAATCTGTTTATATCGGTCTTGCCAAAACTGCTTATTGACATCTTTCACGGATTTTACTTTGCTATGCATTTCGTTTAACACGAACTCGGGATGAACTTTAGTTACTAATACGTTTTCGTAGTGAGAACGATTAAAAATACCAATCTCACCTTTAGCAGGTAAAGCAGCATAATGTCTCCAAAAATAATCATGATCCAATTCGGTGATAGATGGCGATTTAAAACTGGTGATTTTTACCCCGGCTGGATTTACTCCCGACATTATATGTTTAATAGTACCATCTTTTCCGGCTGCATCCATTGCTTGAATTACAATTAATACAGCATGATTATTTTGAGCATACAATACGTCTTGTAATAAGGCTAATTCTTCAATGTCTCTTTGAATCAATAGTTCACTCTCTTCCTTTGTTATGTCTTTTTTCTTAAACAAAGTAGGGTAGTCCGACAATAAGATTTTTTTTCCATCATTGACAATAAAGTTGTCAATATCAAATTTTTCTTTGTTTCCCATGATTTTTTAGTTTAAGATATTAATAAATAAATGCTTTTTGATCTCAACATAGGCTTATTATTTATTGCATTCTAAATGAAAAACAAATCAAGGCGCAGAGTAACTCCACGCCTTGTTTTCAAAATTATACGCCTAATTTCGATCTTCTGATAAACTCAGCATCCGTAAAGTTCTGACCGGGAACATAGCCTGCCAGTGGTTGTATGCGTTCGTTAATCATATCGAGGAACCAGCTTACTTGCGGGAAGAATGAATCTTCCAATTCGAAGGCAGGAGTAATCCAGTTGCGTGAACCAAGCACACAAACCGGAGCATCCAGGTAGTCGAAGCAAAGGGTGCTGATGTTGGTTGCAAAGTCATTCAGGAACGAGCCACGTGCGCAAGCGTCGCCGGCCACAATGATTTTACCTGTTTTCTTTACCGAAGCAACTACTTGTTCGTAGTTGAAAGGTACCAACGAGCGTGCATCGATAACTTCTGCACTCAATCCGTATTTTTCTTCCAATTCTTTAGCAGCAGCCAACGCAGGATATAATGTGTGACCAACGGTCAGGAACGTAATGTCTTTTCCTTCTTTTTTTACGTCCGGTTCACCAAATGGAATTTCGTAGTAACCTTCAGGAACGCCGCCTTTGTGGAATTGCTCACCAATTTCGTAGATACGTTGGCTTTCGAAGTAAACAACCGGGTCAGTTCCCTGCAAAGCTGAGTTCATCAAACCTTTTGCATCGTAAGGAGTTACCGGGAAACAAACTTTTAATCCAGGAATTTGAGTCACCAACGAAGTCCAGTCCTGCGAGTGTTGCGCACCGTATTTTGAACCTACCGATACACGAAGCGTGATAGGCATTTTCAACACATTACCGCTCATCGATTGCCATTTAGGCATTTGGTTGAACACCTCATCACCGCAACGACCCAAGAAATCGCAATACATAATTTCAGGAACTACACGACCACCACACATGGCGTAACCAATGGCAGTACCCACGATAGATGCTTCGGCAATTGGCGAGTTGAACAAACGGTGGTAAGGAAGTGCTTCTGTCATACCGCCATACACGGCAAACGCACCACCCCAATCACGGTTTTCTTCACCGTAAGCCACCAGAGATGCATCTTTGTAGAAACGATCCATCATGGCTTCGAAAATACCGTCGCGCAACTGATATTGTTTCATTTTGCTGAATGGTTTTCCATCGGCATCAAAAGCAAAACGTTCTTTCGCAGCAATTTTCTTTACACGTGAGTTGTCAGCTAATGGCATCAAAACATCCGGTTTTGCAGTCGACATAGCATCAACCGAACCGTTCGAGAACATCATGTCGCCAATGATTTGTGCATTGGTCATACGTGGAGAAACTTCATCGTCGATAGATTTCAGGAACATATCATACACCAATGCTTTTACATCAGTCCATGTAGCATCCAAATCCGCTTGTGTAGCTTCGCCTGCTTCAATCAATTGTATTCCGAAAGAAGCAATACAATCTTGAGCTTCCCACGCTTCCACTTCTTCTTTGGTACGATACGAAGACGCATCCGAAGGTGAGTGACCGCTGTAACGGTATGTCAATACGTCCAATAAAACAGGACCTTTTTTCTCTTCAAGAATAACGCGTTTGCGTTTGTAAGCGTCGATAACAGCCAACGGATTGTAACCGTCAACACGCTCGGCATGCATTTGCTCAGGGTTTACACCTGCACCAATACGAGCCGCAATATCATAACCCATGGTTTCGCCGGCAGTTTGTCCACCCATACCATATTGGTTGTTCATGATGTTGATGATAACCGGAAGTCCACCTTGCATATCACCTTCCCACAACTGGCGAAACTGATCCATAGAAGCGAAAGTAATACCTTCCCAAACCGGACCGCAAGCCATAGAAGCGTCACCAATATTGGCAACTACCAGACCTTTTTGGCGGTTGATTTTTTTGTACAATGCAGCACCAACGGCAATATCACCCGAACCACCTACCAAGGCGTTATTAGGATAAACACCAAATGGCGTAAAGAAAGCGTGCATAGAACCACCCAATCCACGGTTGAAACCGGTAACACGGGCAAAGATTTCGGCCAATGTTCCGTAAACGAGGAAGCGACGAGCCAATTCTTTCGTAGTGCCTGTAAAGTCTTTTTTTACAACATTAGCTACAGCTCCTTCGAAGAATGATTCCATTACGTCTGTCAAATACTTGTCGTCACATTTGTGGATAGCCGACATCCCTTTAGCCAAAATTTCGCCGTGCGAACGGTGGCTACCGAAAATGTAGTCATCAACGGTCAATGTCCAGGCCATACCTACTGCGGCCGATTCCTGTCCGATAGACAAGTGGGCAGGACCGGGGTGATTGTACGAAGTTCCGTTGTATGCACCAACTGTTTTAATCAGGTTGATCATGGTTTCGAACTCGCGAATCAACACCATGTCGTGATAAATGGCTTTGAATTCTTCGTTGGTAAAATTACCCTTTTCGTCTTTGACGGTTTTTTGATAT